>ERZ773227.950-NODE-950-length-23217-cov-3.587946_pt1 | contig 23217 bp, 23 predicted proteins | sample MGYA00580525_ERZ773227 | MGnify/ENA primary metagenome ERZ773227 (study PRJEB29015, sample SAMEA2737782) | human gut metagenome | biome: human gut; feature: human-associated habitat; material: faeces | place: China | collected 2012 ... | reverse complement strand
GCATGCCGATGGTTTTCGTCGGCGCAGTGGGCTGCGGCTGGGCACAGCCGGCTAATACCAGTGGCAGAATAGCCAGTAGCTTTTTCATTGTTCCTCCCTTTCCTGAATGCCCGGGGATTTTAGCCTGAATCTCCACGTTTTCTCCATCTTGCCTGCACTTTTCCCCCGTAGAGTAGCCCTGTTCTCGAACTGACCAGAGAACAGATCATTCCATAATCAATGAGTTTTTCCCCGTCGCCCCCGACGGGGCTTTTTTTTGGGATTTAATAAATTGAAATAAAAGGATTTATTTCAAAAGTGTCCACATATCGACCACATTGACAAGAATAGCCCCCTTTCCAGGGGGCTATTTTTATACCGCAAGACTAAGTTGACTGTTCCCGTAATGAGAAGCCGGGAAAGCGTCGCCGGGGATAAATCCTGGAGGCAAAGGATCTGCGCTGGTTGAGCGCTTCGTTACTCTGCGCTCTACGGTGTTAAGTGTCGTGAATGACTCGCTGCATTCAAGGTTCTGGCATTGATGGTATTGCCGGATTGTGAACTCGCTTAACCGGCGGCTGGTGCGGGTGCGGGCGTTTGCGCCGCAGTAGGGACAAACAAACATGATGATCTCCCATAGGGAGTTGAACTCACGGCTATTATGGCCGCTACTGTTCAGTTTCTGCAATCCAGTCGCTTATTTTCGCCTCAAGCTCCATTTTCGTGGTAAATCCGTTATCACTGATTACATGTTCCGCTCTGGCAATGATCCAATCCTGAGTATCGATTTCGGGCTTAAAGCCCGACACGGTCAGATGCATGCCCGGATATAAATCGGCGCGGCCGCGCGCCAGGGTTATCGAAAACTGTGCCGCGCCTTTCTGGAGCTGTATCCATTTTGCCGCAGCTGCGCGCCTGGCCGCCGTTTCGTTCTGATAGGTTTTACGCAAAACATACACGTTACCTTCAGCGCCCTCCATGTAATCCCCTTCCGGGCGGCTGCTTTTCTCCTCAGCCTTTTTTCTGGCAGTATTTGTTTTGCGCTTAGTGACCTTGACCGGTTTTTTCTTGCCGAAATTAAGATCCAGCCAGTACGCCCGCACGCCGGTGTAAGCATCGCGATCGGCAATGCGGAACCTGTGACGATCTCCGCTGGCACGGGTTATCTCAGCCGATGGCAGCGCCCTACCGGATGCACTGACGCCGCCCCCAGGCAGGATAAACAGCAGACAGCCATTTTTCACGGTGGCAATGGCCCCCAACATCTCCGCCATGCGCGTTAAAAACGACATGTCGCTCTCTTCGGTCTGATCCGCATGGTCGATCTCAATGTCGATCAGGGCCTCGCTAATCATCGGCTTCAGGTCATAACGCCGGGCTATGGCCGATACCACCCGCTCTACCGTCACATCATGCCAGGACACCTCCCGCCTGACGTTCATCTCTTCGCGAAAATCAGCGCTGTGCGCGGTGATGTCGATTACATCCGGCGGCCCGCTATGCCCCACCTCGTCAACGGTGTAGAGACCTTTGTAGATCAACGCCTCACCCAGCCAGCCGATGGACACCGCCAGCTCCGCACCGCGTGGGGGTAAATCCGTTACTCCGTCAGAGTCATCTACTGACAGAGTTAGCTGATCAGCATCAAAACCGTTGTTATCTGTAACAGATAGCGAGGTGATGCGGTCGGCCAGTTCAGTCAGGGAGACCCCACCCAACGTGATACTAAAATCCGGTGTCTTTACGACCTCACTTAATTTTTCTAAATACCCTTCGGCTGCTGTTGTTAGCGTGTCTGCTATCGACATAACTCCCCCGTTTTTTGCTGATGATTCCATGCCCGCGCGCGGGGCTGAATCCCTTTTTGTTGTCAGCGAACGGGCAGACCGGCAACCAGGCGACGCCAGCAGACTTAACGTTGAATATGGCCCTGAACTCAAAGAGCAACATGATGGTGAACTTATGTCTGAAACTCGTTTTCACGGCGTCCGCTCTCGTGAAAATACCGACCTACAGCAGGCAATCAATGACATTGATTCCAGCGTGATCGGTATTGTTGCGGTTGCTGATGATGCCGATCCGGAAACTTTCCCGCTCAATACGCCGGTTCTGCTGACACGGGTGCGTAATGTCCTCGGCAAGGCAGGTAAAACCGGGTCACTTTACAAAGCCCTCAAAGCCATTTCCGATCAGTGCAGCCCGCGCGTTGTGATTGTCCGGGTGAAAGAGGCTTCCGGTAACGGCGCCAGCCAGTCCCAGGCCGTTATTGGCGGAACAGACGGCGACAGCTATACGGGAATGTATGCCCTGCTGACGGCGGAAGCCAAAACCGGCTATCGTCCGCGCATCCTGGCGGTACCGGACTACGACACCGAGGAGGTAACGTCACAGCTTTGCGTGATTGCCCAGAATCTTCGGGCTTTTGTTTATGCCGGTTGTAACGGCTGCGCGACCATGGCGGAGGCTATTGCTTATCGCAAAACCTTCGCTTACCGCGAGCTGATGCTGATCTGGCCTGACTTTATCGCTTACAACCCCCTGACGGATGATAACGAAACGTTTCCCGCCCCGGCTTACGCCTGCGGCCTGCGCGCCGCTATCGATAACAGCCAGGGCTGGCACAAATCGCTGTCGAATGTTGTGGTGAATAACGTTCTCGGTATTTCGAAGGATGTTTTCTGGGCATTACAGGCAGAAGACAGCGACGCGAACGAGCTTAACAACAACGAAATCACGACGCTTATCAAGCGTGACGGTTTCCGCTTCTGGGGCAACCGCACCACGGATACCGAAACCTACACTTTCGAGGTGTTCACCCGTACCGCGCAGATCCTGGCGGACAGTATCGCGGAGGCGCAATTTACCTCTGTTGACAGCCCGCTCACTCCGGCCAACGTGAAAGATGTGGTAAGCGGCATCCGCTCTGCGCTCAGCAAAAAAGTCACTGCCGGCCAGCTTATCGGCGCTGACTGCTGGTATGACACGCTGGACAACGGCACCACGGATTTGCGCCAGGGAAAACTGATTGTGCGCTATAGCTACAGCCCGGTCCCGCCGCTTGAAGATCTGACGCTATACCAGACCTTTACTGATGATTTTTACGAACCGGCGTTCGCGTCGCTCGGGGGTGAATAATGGCTGTTCCTCACAAACTGCGGCTTTTTAGCTGCTTTGTTAACGGCGACAACTATCTGGGAAAAGTGACCTCATTCACTCGCCCCAAACTGTCACGAAAGATAGAGGACTATCAGGGCGGTGGCATGCTGGGTGCGGTCGGTGTTGATCTCGGCCTTGAGGCTGGCGCGCTGGATTCCACCATTGTATTTGGTGGTGTCATCAAAGCACTGTTTCTCGAATACGGAGCAGAAATTGACGGCACGCGGCTGCGCTTTGCGGGTGAATATTTCACTGATGGCGAAAGCCAGCTTGTCGAGGTAGAGCTGCGCGGGCGATTTACTGAACTCGACGGTGGAGACTCAAAACAGGGAGAAGACACGGAGGAAAGCTACACCTTTAAATCCACCTACTACAAATTCTCCATTGATGATCAGCCCATTATCGAAATCGATCTGCTGAATTTCATCTACAAAAAGAACGGTCAGAACATGTTCCCGGACCGCATCACCTCCGCCCTTGGCATGGGCAATTAATAACCTTTCAGAGGGTGGCAAAGATGCCGCCCGGAGATTTTTAACATGGCTAAAAAAACTAAAAACCTGTTCACGCTGATGCAGCCGGTAGTTCGTAAAGACAGTGAGATCGGTCAGGTGGAAATCACCGGCGCCATCAGTCAGGCCGGATCGTTGCGCGGCCTGAATCTTATCCGCGTTGCCAATATGGATGCAGACTCAATTGCCACGCTGTTGACGCGGGTCACCGCGCCTGCGCTGACACAAAAAGAAATCAACGAAATGCACACTCTGGACTTTATCGGGCTGGCAGAGCTTCTGGTCCCTTTCTTGAATCCGCCGGAGCCTGGAGCGTCGAACGTGGCGGAGACGGAGAGCGAGTAATCACCGTTGCGTTTGACCAGATCGACGATCTGGTTGCTGATATTGCCGTTATTTTTAACTGGCCGCCCTCTGAAGTTTTCGGCATGGATCTTGGCGAGGTGATAGCCTGGCGCAAGCGGGCGGCGCTTCGAAGTGGTGCCAGTGATGAAGAGTCTTGATATCCGCGTTGCTTTCAGCGCTATCGACAGATTTACCCGCCCCGTTAATGCTGCCCGCCAGAGTGCGGGCGGCCTTTCCGACTCCCTCAGAAAAACACAATCTACCCTGAAAGGGCTCGAAAAGAGCAGTGCCACTTTTCAGCGAATGACCGCGGCCGTCGGCAAAACCGACCGTTCCATCTCACGTGCCCGTGCCCGCTTTGATGGCTTGTCAGAAGCACAACGTAAAAACGGAACGCTGACGGAAAAACAGCAAATACTGATGTCCCGATTGGGTGAGCGGCTTGATCGGTTGACCGCAAAACGCGTGACGGAAGTGGCCCGCCTCCGTGAGAGTGCATCAGCCCTGCGCCAGCATGGCGTCATGCTTTCCGGTAGTAGCGCCACCATCGGTAACGCGATACGCCGCACAGAACAATACAACCAATCCCTTGAACGGGAAAAACGGCAACTTGCTGCGGTCACTCAAGCTCGTAAACGTTACGAGGGTGCACAGCAGATGGCCGGGAAGTTGCGCTCTGGCGGTGCCATAGCATTAGGTACAGCAACCGCTGCCGGGTATGGCGCCGGACGCTTCCTGTCGCCTGCGGTTGGTTTTGATGAGGAAATGTCAAACGTCCAGGCGCTGACGCGACTCGATAAAAGCGATTCGCAGCTGGCCGCCTTGCGCACTCAGGCAAAAAAACTCGGTGCTGAAACCGCCTTCACCACACGTGACGCCGCCAGCGGCCAGGCCTTTCTGGCAATGGCGGGCTTCACGCCAGATGCTATCCGTGCCGCACTGCCCGGCGTACTCAATATGGCACTAGCGGGCAGTATGGAATTGGGTGAAACGGCAGACATCGGCTCAAATATTCTTTCACAGTTCGCCCTCGACGCCGGGGAAATGGACCGCGTCAGCGATGTGCTGACAGGTACATTTACCCGTACCAACACCACGCTTAGCAGCCTCGGCGAGACAATGAAAGTTGTCGGGCCGGTAGCCGCGGGACTAGGGATTAGCCTGGAAGAAGCCGCAGCGATGACCGGCACGCTGGCGCGCGTGGGTATTCGCGGTAGCGAGGCCGGTACTGCAATGCGTCGCTCCCTCTCCCGCCTGGCCTCCCCTACTACGGCAGCCAAAAAGGCACTCAAAGAGCTGGGAGTGGAAACTGCCGACGCGAGCGGAAAAATGCGACGTCCGTTCGATATTCTTCTCGATCTACAAAAACGCGTTTCCCGCTTTGGCGAGGTGGATCAGGTTTCATTTTTCAAAGATATCGCCGGAGAAGAGGGTTTTACGAGCCTCCAGTCTTTGGTCAACGGCGCAGGTGATGGTTACCTCCAGTCACTCTATGAACAAATTGCAGAAGCACATAAAAATCAGGAGGCGTTCGCCGTCGCTAACAAGAAGAAAGACAACCTGGGCGGCGATTTGAAGGAACTGGACAGCGCGTGGGAGGCGTTCCGCATTTCTGTGGCGGAGACAGTAGACGGCCCATTGCGCAGACTGACACAGGGGCTTAGCCGGGTTATTGGCACTGTTCAAAGCTGGGTAGAGGAAAACCCCAGACTTTCACAAACGTTGTTACTCGCCGGCGGGACTGCACTGGCACTGACCGCAGTAATTGGCGGTATGTCATTGGCTGCTGGTCTGCTGATAGGTCCGCTGACGAAGCTCAGACTGGGGTTTGCGCTTCTGTCCGGCGGGAGAGGAATCGGAGGTGCGGTATCAGCGTTCCGCATGTTGAGTGCTGCGGGCGGTAGCTCACTGGTAAAAATTAGCGGATGGGATGCTTTACTCAGCGGCCTGGTCGGACGCCTCGGCGTATTAACCAGATTGATGGTACCCCTGCGCGGTGCGTTACTTGGCGCCTTTACCTCTCCGGTGACTGCTATTGGCGCCCTGTCAAAAAGCATTGGCGGGCTGGCACTGCGGCTAACCGGGATCCCTGCTCTCTTCGGCATTGTGAAAGGCGGAATTGCGGCGCTGAGTGGCGGCTTATCAATGCTATTGAGCCCAATCGGCTTAGTGGGTGCTGCGTTTGTAGCGGCTGGGGTACTGATCTGGAAATACTGGGGACCAATTAAGGCCTTCTTTAGCGGTTTTTTTACAGGCGTCATCCAGGGGTTAGCGCCAGTTTATAACGCATTTTCCCGGCTGGCGCCCGTTTTCGGGGTCATTGGGGATGGCGTCAAAAACGTCTGGAACTGGTTTAAAAAAGTATTAACGCCCGTTGAGGAGAGTCGCGAGGCGCTAAACAAATGCGCCAGCGCCGGGCAGACTTTTGGCGAAGTCCTGGGGACCGCACTTAGCGTTCTGCTTTGGCCGCTTCAGAAGTTAATGGAAGGCGTCGGCTGGTTACTGGAGAAGCTCGATCTCATCCCCGATGGCATTGAAAGAGCCAGGCTGGAAGCAGCCAGACTCAGGGCTATTCCGGTTATGTGGGAATGGGATGAAAAATCCGGGCGCATGGTTAAAAGGGAGTGGCAATGGTCATCTGAAAAGCCTGCAAGCAAAGGCAGCGCCCCGCCGCCCAATGTGCTGGGGGGAAACTCTGGAACAGAGCGGCGGCTGGGCCAAATCGCAGATAACACTAAAGGCCTTTTAGATGAGGAAAAGCGAAAACGTATCGGGCCGGGTGACATTGTATTTAAAAACCTCCCTCCAGCCTTTGCGGTGCGTGGTGAATGGCAGGAATCGAAGCTTATCCGCCAGTCTGTCAGCGCTCGCCCGGTTATTGCCGCTGGCGAACCATTGATAAAACAGACGCAGGCATGGCAACCGGTACGCCGAAATCAAAGCACCCACACGGCGGCTGCGGCTTCAGGTGGTAGTTTTTCCGGTGATATTCACGTCCATCTGCACGGCATTCAGAGCAGCAATCCGCGCGAACTGGCGCGACTTGTTGGCGAAGCGGTCCGCGCAGAAATTGACAAACAGCAACGCGCTGCCCGGGGTTCATTCCGGGACCATGATTAACAGGAGTTATGGCTATGATGATGGTATTCGGGCTCTTTGTATTTGAACTCAGGACACTGCCCTATCAGCAGTTGCAGCTGTCCCGTAACTGGCGGCACGTCAAAAATGATCGTGTTGGCCGTAGCGCAAAATGGCAGTATGTGGGCGCGGGTGAAAATCAGCTTACGCTGGGGGGACTGCTCTATCCAGAAATTACCGGCGGCAATCTATCATTAGGTGCCGTCTCGACAATGGCCTACACCGGGCTAGCCTGGCCGCTGATCGATGGCGTCGGGTCCATTTACGGGATGTATGTCATCACGGGCTTGCAGGAAACGCATCAGGAGTTTGATCGCTACGGCAAAGCGAAAAAGATAGAGTTCACACTCTCGTTGCAGCGAGTTGATGAAGATATCAGGGAGCGATTGCAGAGTATCAATGCGAGCGAACTGATAACAGTACTAAATGCTCCCGCTTAAAATACGTTGGAAACAATATATCATTGATAAGTTCGATTAAAAACACAAAAAGGATTTGGTAATCATCAGGGCTATAAATAGCATTGAAAAAACACAGAAAAAAAGAGGATTCAAAAGACATTAAATCCTCTTGAAATAAAATTCAGATTATTAATTCCATCCATGAATTAAGCACATCTTTATTATCAAGCTCAGAATTAAGTAATGAAACAGTTTTGGAATATTCAATTCTTAGTTGATCTGATAGCGCACTTACTTTTAACTCACCAACCAAGGCATCTCTCTCCATAGTCTTATAAACCAATAACTCTTTGTTTTTTATACGCGAAATAATTTTTAGTGCAACAGAATAACGACCTTTTTCAATTTCTAAACGGCACTCCAACCCCAGCCTAATATCATTTTTCTTATTGTCAAACTGTCTAGATAACCTGCTCAATATTCCTTCTGCTTCTTCAAACTTTCCCGCCCGAGTATAGCAAGTTACCAGTTGGGAAAGTATACCAAAGGGTGGTCGTTCTCCTTTAGCCGATTCCAATGCATATTTTGCTGCGTTTAATGCCGCTGGCACATTCCCAAACCTTAACTCAACAGTTGATAGTCGATGTTGAACGAAAGAAACCGTATCCATTTTTTCAAGTTTAAGTAACCCTTCCCTGGCTTTTATCTCATCACCTTCACGTGTAAAAATTTGAATATATAGATCAATAAGATACTTTGTTTCATTACGACTCATTGCCTCTAGAACATAACGTTTAGCTTCTGCCATTTTATTATACAAGTAATAGCACATAGCTAATTCACGTTTTACAGCAACCCCCCTGTGCCCGCTCCGCTCAGCGTCATGAAATGAGTTTATCGCATCAGGTAACTCCCCTCTTTTTCGATGATAAAATCCAAGCAGAAAAGACACATTTCTTTTAACTGCGTATTTTGAATAGGAGTTTATATTATCCATTGCGAGCTCCCATTGTTCATCCTGTATATAGCTTCTAATTAGAAGCTCTTTAGCATTTTCATTATCACTCACTTCCTCAAGAGATAACTCAGCAAATCGGATACATTGCTTATAGTCACGTTGATGATAATAATCTTCGGCAAGCCTTATCAAATCATTTGACATATGAAATATTTCGCCAATTGGTTGACCACTCCGTGCTGCAGCCCTAAACAACAACCTCATCAATTCTAACCTAGGCAATTCTTCATTTTGTGATGCCAGATATAATTTCAATGAATGATAAGTGGCTAAATGATCGACACCTTTTTCCTCTCGAAATAAATTATTTACAGCATCTAAAATAGGCTCCGAAATATAATATAAACTTCTATCGTTTAAAACAACTAAGGAATTTTCAATCAACTTTATAATGCTCGCCGTAACTTGCTTGACATCTAGCTTTAGCACCTCAACTATAATGTTAATTGACACCGGGCTATATTTCCCCAGAAAACTTAATACTTGTTTATCTATGGAATCAAAAAAATATTTATTTAAAAAATCAACGAAAAATGAAGTTCTGAATTGCACAAGTCTATTCTTATCAGACAATACAGCATCAACGCCATATTCTTTCAGTAATTGAACCGCATAGTAAACAGAAGGAGGGAAACCATTTACGTATTCACTTAATTCAGTTATCTGAGGTGCAGTTAATACAATTTTCGTGTCAACTGCTACTTTTGATAATAACCGTTTGATATGATCCTGTGATAATGGTGCGAGTTGTAATGAATTTTCTATTTCATTTGATTTTCTATTGGAAATAACAAACAAATATATTTCACCCCTCGACGTTATATTTTTTAAAATAGTACGAACTGACTGTTTGTGATAGCCATCTGAAGTAAAAAGCCCACCATCATCGATTAAAACAGGTAATTCTTTATTTGCAACTGCAGTGATAAGAAGACTTAGTATACGTTCAACCAGTTGCTCCTCACTTTCTCTTCTTATCGTGTCAATAAGAAATTCAAAACCTTCTTTAGTTGAGTAAGGTTCCAATTGCGTGGAGAATTTAACTGTAATGTCTACTAGCTCATCTCCATCAGAAACAGAAATAGGTAATAGCCTGTTGAAAGCTAATGTGAGACTTGCTGCATGAGATAAAAAAGTACGACGTCCTATATGAGGAAGACCATATATTGATGAAATTTTTGGTGCTGGCAAACCAATAGGAGTCATCATAATTTGAAATTTTTCAAGATCGGCTGAACGCCCCTCGAAATAAGACTTCTGAGTCATCATTAAAACTTTATCAATATGAGTTCTAATTTCTCTAGACACCAATTTTGGAATATTAGTGGATGAAATCTTAGCACGATTCAGCCATGCAGGTAAGTCTTCAGGTTTTATGTCTGAATCAATAATAAAAACCACTGCCTTCTGAATGTTTTTCAATAACACTTGGTATCTAGCCTCTTTTATTTCAAAGTCTACCCAAATGCTTTTCAGTGATGCTTTGCTGGCAAATAAAACAAAAATAGACGTATCCAATAGGAAATTTTCAATAGAATCTTTAAAAGATTCAGCATTATCAAACATCTGCTCATCAAATACACAATACTGTCTTCCTAAATCAATCGCGACGGACCTAACGAATTCTTTATCTGCCCATGAATGTGAAAGAAATGCTTTGCTCATACCCACTCCTTGAAAAATATTACAAACTGTATTCTTTAAATACATTCTCATAAAACACAAATTCAATCAAGTTAGTTAATGCAGCTAACATTCTAATTAAAACAACTTAACCCTATGAAATAATTCACTTTTTAATAACGAGTCAATTTTTTAACAAATAAGATTATAATTAGAACTATATAAACGTAGTGTTATCACAATTTATTCTTGTCTATTTATCTTATTCTGTTTTTTAGATTTTTGGTTCACTTTTCGTTCAAAAACCCCTCTAAAACATCTTAAACATGTTGACATAAAAGAATCATCAATTATCTATATTACTATGATTTTTAAAAAATACGCTTCCACATGCGCAACGATACAAACTCGTTAGTCACATCTATCGCTACGTTAGTAGACTCTCTCAAACCGTTATCATCTACATAGGTCCCTTCAGTAAGAGCCAGCGGGCCACTTTTCTGGTTATCTGTTCCATGAGTTGTGGTGGGGTCCCAGGTGGCGCCGGGAGATCTATCACCTGAACGGTGCCAGTGGGGAGGCAAGTTATCCGCCTCAAGTTTTACTTTGTTACTGCCACCGGTCATGCCGTATTGAGAACCAATCCTGACAACCCTATCAGCAAAGGTTTCGCTTAAATCCGTCCACGTCTGCCAGGGGAAACGCTCTGCTGGGCTTTTTTCACCTGAAATGATGATCCCAACGTAAAAAATAGCGTCAACAATTGTCTTATAGGCCGTTCCGTCAATGTTGAGTCCCAGTGCCTTCAGGGCTTCGGATGTATCGCCCAGATCGGAAAGATTATTTTCTTTCTGAAGTGCGCCGGCGATACGTGAATCATCCCCCGCAGCTATCGTTCCCGCCGTGGTGCCCACATGCCGCGTGGCTGAATTCCCCAGCTTCAGATTTTCCCGTGCCTCGCCAGTGTCTGCTAAATCTGACAGGTTCAGGGCACGGCGGAGATAGCGTCTATCACCCGCTTCCTGCGTAATTGTGGCAAGCGCCGGATCGATAACCAGCTGCACATTTGAGCTGTGCGTCAGTGTCAGCACCAGCGTCAGAATGATCTCTTTGATGATCGAATCAGATTGCGCCGGGAGATATGTCGCCGGGTATGCGCCGTAAGCGATGAGCGTACCCTTTGAACTAACCAGTCCAGCCTCTCTGAGCGTCTCACCCGGATAATCCTGGCAGTTGATAACAATCTGACCGCTGATAAACCCCTCATAGCTTGAATCAGAGTCAAAAGTTTCACGGCCAAACTGACCAAAAAGCGCCGTCACCGCCGCCAGGTCATCGGGATCGGTCGGCAATGTCACGCCGCCACCATCGCCGATCAGTACGGCGGTAATATCCACAACCTCCCCCGCATGATACGCCGCCTCGATTTCAGCGGCGCCCGCCGTCGTTAGTGTCAGTCCTGTTGCCATAGTGTTTCCTCTGCTTCAATGCCATACACGCTGGCAAGACGATCATAAAAATCTTCACTGACGGTTTTGCTGTCGGCATCAATATCGCTTTCATCGGGATGAATAACCCCCGCAGCCTGAAGCATTTGCAGGTATTCAAGGAAAAATTCATCGGTCTGGCAAAATCCGATCAGGCTTTTAATTTGATTGAATGTTTTCATAACTTATTCGTTATCCAGTTACCGGGTAAATCTGTGAAATCGTCCAAGCTGGTACAGCTATAGAACGCGTAATAATGCGCTGTGACGTTTGGCACTTTGTCCATAAATACCAGGCCCTTACCTGTGAGGGCAGAGCATCCCCTGAATGTGGCCGTAGTGGTGACAATCGTCGAATAACTGTTGAGGTTGAATATCGTGCTGACGTTGGTTTTCAGTTGCACGCAGCCGTCAAACAGGTAGCCGATTGTCGTGGCCGGTAAGTTATTCAGCAGACCGGGCCCGACCTCTTCCAGTGCGATGCACTCGGCAAACACATTAGTGAATGTCGTGGCGTTGATACTGGCGACAAAAAGACCGGCAGGCACTGAGCGCAGGTTTTTACATCCCCTGAAGGTCTGGCCGTAGGCCGTCACCAGCGGGTTACCATTGAACAGATTTTCCGGTATTTCCACTACGCCGGTATTCTGGAACGTTGCGCCAAATGCGGTGATAAGCGGGCACGATGCAAACAGCGACGGCGGAATGTTCACCAGTGCCGCGCAGCCGTAGAACGTAGAACCGGCACTGATCAGCAGGGGGTTATGTTTCAGTAAATCAGCAGGCAATACCGCCAGCGCAGTACAGCCGGAGAAGGTCAGCGTCAGGGAAGTCAGATTGACGCAACCCGCAAACAGATCGGACGGCAGCGCGGCCAGCGCGGTGCAGTCCTGGAAGGTGCTCCCCATTGCCGTCAGAGAGGTCAGATCGCTGAACAGCTTTTCAGGCAGTACGGCAAGGCCCGAGCACTGGTTAAACAGGCCGGTGACATTCGTCACTTTGCTGCATCCTGCAAACATATCCCCGGCCAGCGATACCAGCGCCGTGCAGCCCATAAATGTATAGGTCAGGTTAGTCAGAGAACTACAGTCACGGAATGCCCCGGCCCCGATGCTTTTCAGAGATGTACATTGGGTGAATGCATAATAGAACGTCGTGACCAGTGATTTACCTGCAAAGGCCTCTGCTCTGACGGCTGTCAGTGAAGAACAGGCATAGAAAGCCCGGTCAAAGCTCGTTGCCTTGTAACAGTCCACAAACGACGGTAGCGCCGTTAATGCTGTGCAACTATTGAAGACGCTGGCAAAGGTAGTTACACTGACACACCCCTCAAAAATATCATCGCCCACTTCTTCCAGAACACGGCAATAGTAAAAAGCGGAGGAAAATGTTTGCGCAAGCGCACAGCCAGAAAACACAGCTTTTCCCGCTTTTACCAGTGAAGAACAGCCGGAAAAAACGGTTCCAAAATGGTTAGCCAGGGGTAAATCCTTAAAAAATTCATCAGGCACAGAAAGCAGCTGCGTGCATCCACTGAATGCCCCGCCGAAATGCGTAGCTTCCAGGCAGTTGCGGAACAGGCGCGGCGGTAGCTGCGTCAGCGCCGTGCAGCTTCTGAAAATCGCTGTAAAGACGCCACCAGGCACATCACTGAATAAATCTGCTGATAATGTTGTCAGCGCACGGCATCCATCGAAGGTATAACCGAAGTTATTTCCACTGACACACCCGTCAAAAATACCCGTCCCGGTATCGACAAGGGATGTGCATCCCGAAAACGCGCTGGTGAAATGCGTCGCAGCAGCACAGCCCCGGAATGTGTTTTTGCCAGCACTCAGCAGGCGCGTGCAGTTCTCAAACACTGAGGTGAATACCGTCACCTGAGACAATTCGCTGAACAGCCCATCAGGAACAGCAGCCAGTGCCGTGCAGCCATAAAACGCCGACGAAAAATTTGTGGCACCAGTAAACCGCGTAAATAAACCCTCTGGTAGTTCAGTCAGCGACGAGCAGCCCCGGAAAATAGAGTTACAATTCTGAATATTCGGCAGATCGTCAAAAGCCCCGGCATGAACCTTGTAAAGACCGGTTGCGCCGCTCGCGAAAGAAACAAGATTGTCCCTTTCTCCCGTCAGAAGAATGATTTCCTGCACAGGGTTCAACGTCACTGAAACGTTACCCGACGTGCGCTGGAAACTGGCGGTTTCCGTGTTCTTGACCGTTATTGTGTACTCTTCTCCCTCCACAACGTCACGCGTCGGAATAACCCAGCCGTATAAAGCACTGGCTGCATCAAAACGGTATTCCCGGCTGTCTGTTCCGTCGCCATAATCAATCGTGAAATCCTCATCCATGCGCACGTAGAACAACGGACGGCTCGCATTGTCGATGCGGGTGATGAACTTCATCACCGCGACCACTTTCACACTGATCACCGCGCTGACGCCGTTAGTCGTCGTGACGGTGACCGAACAGGTGCCCCGCTTCACGCCCGTAACCAGAATAGCGCCGTTGACTATTCTGGCGGTCGCAATTGTTTTATCCGACGTTGTTACCGTAAAGGTTTTATCTTCCGCGTATTCAGGGAGGATGGTCACCGTGACCATTTCCGCGTCACCAGGGGCCAGATTCAGCTCGTAGCGGGATAAAACCACCTGCAACGGGACAAAGCGCGGCGTGATTTTCTCCGTGGCGTACATGTAACCGGCCGCATATGAGGTTCGCTGAAGTCGGCCAAATACATGAACGGAAAACCAGCTGCGCAGGTTCCTGGCGCGCAGTACCGCAAGTTTCAGATCCTGCTGGTCGAATTCCGTCACCGGCAAATCGTTCTGATACACGTTCAGGCGAAAGGTATATGGATCCCCTTTCGGGTTCTGATTGAACCATTCAACAATATCCGTCCCAAAAGGACTGTCCACCAGGGCATGACGGACGGCGGCGACCGTCCCGCGATGCCGGTGGATGTAGTGGGCGCGCTTGATCGCATCGCGTTTCTTTTGCTCTGACCAGTTAATATTCCAGGTATCAACCTGATATTCCCACGCCAGCCACGGCAGGAGCGCCAGCGGGCAGCTGTCGGGATCTTTAACCCAACGGATAAGATACACAGGTATGCGCGCCAGTGCGGCGGCGCTGGCCCTGTCAATGGCCCGCTCCACGGCGGTAGCGTTGGGCGGCAGAATGCTGGCGGGATAATTAGCGGTCATAGTCCATCACCACAAGATTGATTTTCACAGAGGTGCAATGAGGCGCTTCGCCCATCGTCGCAACGACGTCGGCGGCCGGTGAATGCAAATCGACAGTGACAACGCCGTCCTGATGCAGCGCCCCGTCGATGCCCGACCGTGCAGCGGTGGCGTTGATAAGATGCACAGAGGCGGTGTATTCGTTCAGTGCGGCAGTGGCTTTTTCCAGCACCGTGGCAGTGTCCACGCCGTAAGGGACGTAAATGTCAGCAACCACCTGATAATTCACAATCACAGCGGAACGGACATAATCAGCCACATAATCCGTAATCGGGCGCACGTCTTCCGGGTTTACCGCCGCCAGGACTTTATCGAGCAGCGCCTGCGGGGCGGTCCCATCTCCGGTACGTGACAGAACGTAGAGGAAAACGCGGCCCTCCTGATCATGCGTCTCCGGGCCATAGGCGCGCACGTCGAGCACATCCGCATCAGCTCCCAGTGCAAAATAGTGATAGGCATTACGGGCACCTGCCGTGCTCAGGCGCGCCCATGAGAGCAGCGTGCGGGCGCGCAGCTCTTCATCGCTTTCGTATACGGCGTCCGCCTCGTCGGTGGCTTCGGTAATCAGCAGGCGTTCAGTGTCAAAATTTCCCGAGACCTGATCGAGATCCGCCCCCAGGGCGCTGGAAAGCAGCACCGCGCGCACGGCTTCATTGATGCGTTGCAGCAGATGGATCTCGCGATAGGTGAATGCCTGAGCCAGCGCGGCCATCGGTTCAGATTCCAGTAACAACGCAGCAGACACAGAAGCCTGAAGTTCCACAGGCATGGCCGCCACGATAAGCGCCCGGATATCAGTCAGCACCGTTTCAAAATCGGGCACCTCGACGATATCAGGCTGCGGGATCTGAGATAAATCGACGGACGTTTGCACACTAGCTCCTTAACCTGATTGTGTTGCTGGTTTCTGTCATGGTTTCCGTGATGGTGCCGCTCAGCTCGGCGGTCACTGCGCCTGTTTCTGAAAACACCACGTTGACGGTAGTCAGGCTGATCCGCGGCTCCCACTGCGCCAGCGCGATAGCGGCGGCGCCCATCAGCTGCATGCGGGTGACGGCGTTCTGCGGCGCATCGAGCAAATCAGGGATCGCGCTGCCAAAGTCCCGGCGCATCACACGCGAGCCGGTTGGCGTGGTGAGGATTTTTGTCACGGACTGCCAGAGCTGATCGTGATCGGTCAATGCGCCGGTGCCTTCCGGGTTCATCCCGGTATAACTGGCTGTCATTGCGGGCCTCCCGTGGTACTCCCGCCAGACTGCACGCCACCGTGTTTATGTTCGTGCACGGTGATCCCGTTTGACTGCAACACGCCGCCGGAGTGGATCACATCACCGGCCATCGTTCCGCCGTGGGTCAGTTCGAAAGTGCGCGCTTTAAGTTTTTCTGTGCATTCCACCTCGGGCGCGTCCAGCGTGACGCGGGTTTCTGCCTGGATATGCGCGGTTTTAATGCCGGTCACGGACAGCGCTCCGGCATCGTCGGCAGCGTCGTAATGCAGGCGCGCGCCATCCGGTGCGGTGATGCTGATTTCCAGCAGGCTGCTGCCCGTTGGCGGGTTATCTGCGCTGTATGCTGAACCAATCACAAACGCGTTTTCAGGGTTGCCGCCCGGGCAACCGATCCAGACCTGCTCCCCTATGGAGGGTGGCAGCCAGATGCTGAACGCCCCGGCGCGGGTCACGTTCCAGCGGATCCAAGTGGTCAGCAGCCTGCCGGAGCGAACGCGCACCGCTTGCTTGTCGGCGCTGATTTGCTCCACGACGCCCTGGCGCAGAATGTTTTCCAGCAGGCGCATCAGCTCGGCATTCATGACGCACCGCCCAGACTGCTGATAACGGCGTTTTCCGTCGCGATAAGGTCTCCCGGGGTCATGCCCAGCAGTTCACGCGCCGGGTACTGTGCGTAGGCGCCCGGGCCAACTTCATCCTGGAGGCCGTACTGGTGAATACGGGCAATGCGCGCGGCGATACCATCAAACCCCACGGAGACGCCCCCCGCGTCCGGTCTGACCTTCATAAAACGCAGGGTGCGCAGGCGGATAAACATCGGCGCTTTTTTTGTCTCCGTCTGCGTCGCGGATTGCGTTTTGATTTCCAGATAGCGTTCGATATCGGCCCGGTAAAATGTGCGGATATCCCGGCGCTTCTCGTCAAAGCCCGTGATTGTCCGGCCGTATTTCCCGCGCCCGCCGCGCCAGTTTTTCAGCGCCCGCACCTCGTTACTCCAGACGAACTTGATCCCCTGCTGGGTGCGGTAAACCTTGCGGCGGCGCACGGCATAGCCGCTGCCGTCCGGGTTTTTCTGTGACGCGATGCGGCGCTGCTGACTGCGGCGCACTGCCAGGCCAATTTTGCGCGCGGTACGGGTGCGCCCCGCCGGGCTGACGCCGTCGAGAATGTCCTGAAAGACCTGATCCAGCTCGCTGAACATGCGATCGCTCACGCTCCGGCCTCCTGAAGCATGCCTTCAAATACCAGCCCCCAGCCAGAGGCGTGAGGGACCAGCACGCGCGGGCGCGGCTCCGGCAAATGCTCGGCATACGGCACGCCGCTTTCATCCAGCTGCACCATTACCCGCTGACGCACCGGCAGCTCAAACATCAGATCGGCGGTGTCGTCGTTGTTAATCAGCGTGGTGAATTTAATCTGCTGGTTTTTATCGGGATTCAGCAGCAGATCGGGCTGATTAAACCAGAGCCAGGCCATCAGCGGCAGCGTGAAGTCGTCAATACTCCCGGCGTAGTTCATGACGAACAGAACCAGAGAATAGCGGTACATGAATGACGGCGTTTCACCGGTCGTTTCAATGCCACCCTCTTCAACAAACACCGTCCAGGCTTCCGGGTTCGCCCGGCACCAGGTATTTGCTTTCTCTATGGCGGCGCGGAGTGTGTTTATCTTCAGCATTTATGGCTCCTTTCGGGTGTTCTGGCGTAGACTGTCCCACTGGCGGATCGCCGCTTTGTCAGCATTGCAGGCATCAAGCGCATCCATCAGCCTGTCGCTGAATATCGCCACCGCGCCCCAGGTCACTGGCTTATCCAGCGCCGGGCGTGGCGTCTCTTCGGTCAGGCTCTCCGGGACGGGTTCACGGACCAGTTGAATGATCGGCGCGGGCGGTGTGTTTTTGCAGGCTACGACTGACAGCGTCAGGCACAGGAGTAACAGCGCACGTGTCACCATTGAACGCGGCCTGCATTGCTTCACGTCGTCGCTCCCCTTCTGCATTACGCTGTTGCTCACGGACTTTCACCTCTGCCAGTAACTTATGGGTTTGTATGGCGGTCGCTTTCACTTCCTGGATAACCTGGTCGTAACCGGTCGCCGTTTCGGTCAGCAACTTGTTGCGGGTCCTGGCCTCGCTCAGCTGGTCGGTCTGCCACCAGACAGCAGCCAGAAGGACAAGCATCACAATCACACTGCCCGCCCTCATGACGGCGTACTCAGGCCCAGCAGGCACCAGGCTTTAAAATCATTGCGCCGGTTAACCAGGCCGGCGGAGCGCGTGCCGCCCACATTGACGAAATCAGTCAGCCTGTTGCACATCTGCGGCCATTGTCTGGCTTGGGCATACTTCCAGATCGTGGTCCTCTGCTTGCGTCCGTTTTTATCGGTGAACCACATCAGCCCGGTGCAGCCCAGATTCAGGGCCGCATCCGTCATAGCCTCAAAGGTGAGTTGCGGCATGTCGGCACCATGGAAATTGTTATTGATGCAGTTCTCCGCCCGTTGCAGATCGTTGATCCAGCGCCGCGCTATTTCCTGGTTGCTGTATTCGCGGTTTTCCACGCCGCCCGTGGAGCCAATGCCAACCGTCAACACCCCCGCCGTGCAGTAATAAGGCGTGCTGCGGCAGTCTTCCCAACCTGCAATTTTCTGCTGCCCTTCTTTCGATGTTCTGACGCTCCCGGGCGCCAGCGAAATGCCCAGAGCCACTATCACCGCAATCGAACATTTTTTGATGATGTTCTTCATGCAGGTTTGTCTCCGTGCAGTTGCTCCAGCAACTGCCGCTCGCGGTCCGACAGGTTGCGGGTTTGCGCCTGGCGGAGAATCTGCTCGATCAAATCGTTACGGCGCTGGCTGGCCTGCTCAATGCGGCGGCGGTGGATCGCCAGCCGGACGGCGGAAACAATCCCCAGAAGAAGGCCAGCCAGCGCCAGTTTTTCGCTGACGGTCATGACGCCCACGCCGGTCACCAGGGCGGATGTTGCAAACGCAAAATATTCGTTAATACGATCCAGAGTCATTCCCATAACTGGACGGTTACCCGTTCCACCTCGCTGGTTATCACGGGCATTTCGATCTCCTGCCCGGCATTCAAAAATATCTGGTTGCTCAGTCCCGGATTGGCTTCGAGCACCTTCTCCGTGACACCTGCGGTTTTGCCGTAATGACGCCAGCAAAGCTGATCAACCGTGTCGTTTTGCAGCGCCCTGACTTTCATCAGAACAGCTCCGCATAGATCCGGGCTTCTTCCCGAATGTCAGCGATACTCCAGCGCCCGTCCCGCCAGAGATCATCTATTTGCCTGTCCAGGGCTTCGGCGTCTTTGTCACCTTTTGGCGTGGTGCCAACATCCCTGTAACCCTCCAGAACACTGGCGCGCGTGAAGGAGTAGACCGCACGCCGGAAGCGGTAAACTTTTGCGCTTTCGCCGTTAATCTGCTCGACAGGTTCACCGACAGAAGTCAGCAGCACAGAGGCCAGAGATTCCGCACCTTCCGCTTCCCTTTGCTTGCGCCAGTCCTTCAATTGATCCGCGACATGCAGCGCGGCCTCCGTTGCCATATGCATTAATCGGGATGTTGTAATGTCACCGGCGATGCGGGCAGCCAGGCGCAGATCGTGGAGTTTTACCGTCGGCCAGAAAGTGCCGATGGCAATCTGTGCGCCGCCGTCGTCCACGTCTGTCACATCACTTTCAGCAGGTCTGACGGGGCGCTGTGCGATAAAACTCATCGTCGTTTCTCCGGTAGGTCAGGCGGTGGGCGTCCGGTAAAAAGACCGCATTACTGGCAGATCGCCGGGCGCGCCGCCTGTGGCGCGGGGCCAGTTCATTACGCTCAGGCGTTTACTTTGTGGCGGTTTTCGTTGTCTTTTTTGCCGCCGTTTTGCGGGTGGCTTTTTGAGTACCGGCCGCCGTTTTCGTCTGCTTGCGCGTTCGTGTTGCTTTTTCTGTTGCGGGTGTTTCGGTTGCTGCTGTATCGCTGGATGAAGTCTCATCTTCCGCATCACCACTTGCCGCGCTGGTCTGCGGCGCCTTTTTCAAAGCGCTGACCAGAGAAGCGATCTCCCGTTTCACACCGGCACCCGGGTTCAGGCTCATGGCTTCCCGGAAGAGTTTCAGCGCTTCGCCTTTGGTTTCCGCGTCTTCCGTGTCGCGACGGCAAAACGCCTTGCACAGCTTCGCGCGGACCTCATCCGGCATATCACTGTCAGCCACAATTTCGGCCAGCTCGTCCAGCATAGCGATAAAGCCTGATAAATCGGCTCCGGCGTCCGTGGTGGCGAGGTTCAGAATGGGATTGCAGATTTCTTCGGTCAGCACCGTGGGGGCCGGGCGGCGATAGTTGTCATCCGGCATGCTCAGGCCATGCTTAACGACATAGCGCCCGATGCGCAGCGCCAGCGCATAGTCGGAGCAGTCCACCGCCCACACCATCAGCGTGGTGATAACCGGATCGGCGCGTCCGCTGTCGCCCTCGATCGTTCCGTCAATCCATCCCTGAAACTCAGGAAGGATGCTGGCCTTTACCGCAGCCTTCGCCTGGCGGGACTGGATCTGGCTCAGCGAGGATTTATGCATATGCAGGCGAAAGAGGATCTGCTCATGCGCGGTGCGCGTCTCCGCGTCACGCTCATCACTGATGCCCCGCCTCTCTGCCATGACCTTCTGGAAGTGTCTTTGTGCCGGTGTCAGCATGCGTTCATTCTCCTAGGCGGGCTTGCTGCCCGCCATGTAATGGGGATTATCAGGCGAATGTCACGCCATCGATCATGGCAATCATGCCGTACTCTTCAATGACATAGTCATCATTGCTGGACTGGTAAGTCGCCACGCGGTTGTAGTGCGGCTCTTCCCGGATAGAGCGACGCAGGGAGCCTTTCTGGTAGTACACAGAGAGGTTTTTCAGGTTGGTGATGAGCACGACATCTTCAGGAATACCCGGCACAAAAACGGTCGGTAGTCCTCCAATCTTTTCCTGACTGACAATGAGCTGCGCGGCCAGCAGTTCGGTATTCGGATTGGTCTGGCTGAGCGCATTCACTTTCGGCAGGTTCACTTTCAGCAGTAGATCGGACGAGAGCACAGTCACCAGACCGGGAGCGCGGCGGAACCAGGGATCCATAAGGCTGTGACGTGCATCGAGCACGGCGGCATCAATATTGCCGTAGGTGCCTGACGCGATTACCGCGTTATTCTCATCGCGGGAGGTCAGCGAGATACCTGGCATAATGCGCTGCGGCGCTTCATTGCGGATTTTTTGCAGCCAGCCAACGCCGCAATCCTGTAATAACGGATAGGTTGTGCGGTCCGAGTTTTCAGAGTAATGCGTGCCATTAAAGCCAATCATCTGGCGATCCAGCCCCAGCTGACGAGCCATCGCATTACTGATTAATGACTGAAATTCAGGGTGACCGGCCCACGCGTCCAGCTCCGCATACGAAAGCGCATAGTCATAGTTGGTTTTGCGGCAGTGGTAGTTCTGCGGCTCTTTGTTATGGTTCGGTGCCGGGTTGCGGCGGTTGGTACCGTCCGAGCTGTTATTGGTGCTCGCCATCGGCCCCTTACTGCCAATTTTTACTTTCTGCCCTTCCTGCTCTTTAACCCCGAAGTGGTTAACCTGCCTCATGAAGTCATCCGACTCCATGGCAGCCTGTTCCAGTTTTTGCTGGATTGTCGGATCAACGCTAAAGCGGTTCGCAACGGCAGAAGGTGAAACGCCGTTCAGCTGCGCCTGTCGCACAATGTAATTATCAAATAGTTCGCGGGTCTGGTTTTCCATGGTTACCTCTTAGAAGTCTGCAAGCTGCGCGCTGCTGTTGCCGGTTGCCGCCGGTCGTGCGCTGTAATTTTCTGCGGGCTGGAACTGAAGCTGACCGCGCAGCTCGTTAAGTTCGCTGGTCAGTTGCTGAATGGTGGCTTTATCCTGCTGGCGTTCCTCCTCCAGCGCACTGAACCGGTCAATCTGATCGGCCTGAGATTCTGCAACGGCTTCAACAACCTGATGTAGCTGACTGAAACGCTGATCGTCGGTTTTCTGGCCTTTATTGAGAATGCCCATCATGCGGTTAAACCAGTTGGCTCCCTCCTCACTGCGCTGGGCTGCCAGTTCGATCACTTCAGCTTCAAGCGCATCGGAGAACAGCGGCGCCTCAATCTGCTGGTTATTGAAGGCCATCACCTGCGCGCGCTGCTGGGCGGCGAATTTAAGGCGCTCAGTTCCCAGGCTCGCTGGTGTGTCCGTCATCGCCAGGCCGACCACATACGCCTTGCCGTTGAGTGCAAACTGCGGATGCAGCTCAATACTGGAATAGATTTTTTTACCTTCATCGGTAAGCTGCTTCATTCGTGCCGACGCATCGATCTCGGCATAAAGCGCCGTACGACCGGCCAGCGGTCCCTCGGTGATATCCTCCGCGCTTAAAGCAACAACATCCCCCATGGCGCCAAAATTGCTGTCAGGAAGCATGGAGAGATAGTGCTCCACGTTCACGCGGGCGCCGTAAACGGCCGGGTTGTAGCTCGCCGCCGCATCGCGGAGGTGCTGCGGCTGGATCTCGCGCCCGTCAACGGTGGCGCCGGAAACCGCAACGCGAAACTTTTTGCGGGCGGGTTTAGTCGTGCTGGCCATGTCGTTTTATCCTGTTGATTAATGTCAGTCGCTGCATCATCGCAGAGCCTGAAAGCCCGGCGCCACGCGGTTTTGTTGTCGGTGAACGGCCAGACCTGAAAGCCCGAGCCGCGGGGATCGCGCGCAGGTAATCTCCCTGCTCAAAAGGGGGAAGTGATGATTCAGGATGCGTTTATTCGATTGAGGGCAAAGCAGCTCTACTGGCAGGGTTACCCGCCCGCCGAAATTTCGCGACTAATGGGTATCAACTCAAACACGGTTTATTCGTGGAAAAAGCGCGACGCATGGGATGACACAACGCCCATCAAACGGGTGACGCAATCCATTGATACCCGTCTCTGCCAGCTGAGCGCGAAAGACAATAAAACCAGTGGTGATTTCAAAGAGATTGATCTGTTAACCCGGCAGTTGAAAAAGCTGGATACCGGGCAGGCCTCCACTACCACCGGCGTT
>ERZ773227.941-NODE-941-length-23330-cov-4.200215_pt1 | contig 23330 bp, 25 predicted proteins | sample MGYA00580525_ERZ773227 | MGnify/ENA primary metagenome ERZ773227 (study PRJEB29015, sample SAMEA2737782) | human gut metagenome | biome: human gut; feature: human-associated habitat; material: faeces | place: China | collected 2012 ... | reverse complement strand
TGTGCTTCGATTGGTGTTTTTTATCAACATTGATGTATTAATTTTCTAATGTATTATACCAAGAAAAATGGTAAAGGAATATCAAATTATATAAGACTAACCATAATTTGTGAAATCAATCACATTTTAGTGTATTATATAAGATATAAAGAAATTTGCTCCCAACATTAAGAGAATTCTGCGTGAAAGGTGCTTATGAATTTTTGTAAGTAGAACTATAGCTATGCTCTTTTTGTGTGGAGTATAGCTTTTTCTTTTAGAAGGAGATGAATATGGAAACACGTGTTGCTGTGATGGGAATCATTGTAGAGGATAAAGATGCGGTAAATCTTTTAAATGAAATTCTTCATGAATATAGTGAATATATCATTGGAAGAATGGGAATTCCTTATAAACAAAAAAAGATTAGTGTAATTTCAATCGCATTAGATGCACCGCAAAATACAATTGCTGCTTTAGCAGGCAAGTTGGGAAATATTCATGGAGTTAGTGTGAAAACAGCTTATTCCAATGTGATTAGTCATGATTGAAGCATATCGATTGATTGATAAACTTGAAAGAGAACACTCTTTAAGTTTATTAGAATATAAAACTTTAATTGAAGCTGAAGATGATGCTTTACGTTTATATGTTGCAAACAAAGCTAAGAAAATCGCAAATTCTATATATGACAATTTCGTCTATGTACGTGGATTGATTGAAGTAGGAAACTATTGCCATAATGACTGTTTTTATTGTGGGATTCGCAAGTCCAATTTAAATTGTGATCGCTATATATTAGATGAAGAAGATATATTGAATTGTTGCAAAGAAGGATATGAACTAGGCTTTCGAACATTTGTTCTACAAGGAGGAGAAGGTATCTATAAAAAGGATTTCGTAACTTGTATAGTAAAAAAGCTTCGTACCTTGTATTCAGATTGTGCAATTACTCTATCTTTAGGGGAAGAAGATAGAGATACATATAAGGAATGGTTTGATGCAGGTGCTAATCGCTATTTATTAAGACATGAAACGGCAAGTAAAAATCATTATGAAAAGTTACATCCAAAAAATATGTCTTTTGAACATCGTATACAGTGTTTAAAAGATTTGAAAGAAATTGGATACCAAGTAGGTTGTGGCTTTATGGTTGGTTCACCTTATCAAACGAGTGAAACTTTGGCAATGGATTTGAAGTTTATTGAAACATTTAAACCAGATATGTGTGGAATAGGTCCGTTTATTTCACAAAAGGATACACCGTTTAAAGATAGGGCAAGCGGTACCTTGAATCAAACTTTATTCTTATTGTCTTTGATTCGTTTGATTCAACCAAATATTTTACTTCCTGCTACGACGGCTTTAGGAACGATTGATCCAAAAGGAAGAGAAAAGGGTATTCTTGCGGGTGCCAATGTAGTAATGCCCAATTTATCACCAGTAAGTGTTAGAAAAAAATATGCGTTATATGATAATAAAATTTGTACGGGTGAAGAAAGTGCCGAATGCAAAGATTGTTTATCAAGACGTATGAATTCGATTGGTTACAAAATTGTAACGGATCGTGGAGATATAAAGAAGTAAGAATAGGAGAAAAAAATGAGTAATTATAATCCAAAATCATTAAAGGCAGAAGAATTTATTAATCATGAGGAAATTCTTGCCACAATTGAATATGCTGAGAAAAATAAAAACAACGTGGAATTGATAGATGCTATTTTAAAAAAGGCACGTCCACAAAAAACAGAGCATGGCGTTCATTGTGAAGGCTTGACACATCGTGAAGCAAGTGTACTTTTAGCTTGTGATATTCCTGAAAAAGTAGAGGAAATGTACAAACTCGCTAATGAAATCAAACAAGCATTTTATGGCAATCGTATTGTTATGTTTGCACCACTTTATTTATCTAACTATTGTGTAAACGGATGTGTATATTGTCCATATCATATGAAGAATAAGCATATCAAGCGTATTAAATTAACACAAGATCAAATTCGTGATGAAGTTATTGCTTTGCAGGATATGGGACATAAACGTTTGGCTATTGAAGCAGGCGAAGACCCAGTTCACAATTCGATTGAATATATTTTAGATTCAATTAAAACAATTTATTCCATTCAACATAAAAATGGAGCTATTCGTCGTGTCAATGTAAATATTGCAGCTACAACCGTAGAAAATTATCGAAAGTTAAAGGATGCTGGAATTGGAACTTATATTTTATTCCAGGAAACATACAATAAAAAAAGTTATTTGGAATTACATCCAACTGGACCTAAACATGATTATGATTATCATACAGAAGCTATGGATAGAGCCATGGAAGGTGGAATAGATGATGTTGGTTTAGGTGTGTTATTTGGCCTAGAAGGTTATCAATATGAGTTTGCCGGCTTAATGATGCATGCAGAACACTTAGAAGCTGTTCATGGAGTAGGCCCACACACAATTAGTGTACCTCGTGTAAAACATGCAGATGATATTGATCCAGAGGCATTTGATAATAGTTTGGATGATGAAATCTTTGAAAAGATTGCAGCGTGCATCCGTATTGCTGTTCCATATACTGGAATGATTATTTCAACTCGTGAATCTCAAGATGTTCGTGAGAAAATGCTTCACTTAGGTGTTTCACAAATTAGTGGGGCAAGCCGTACATCTGTAGGTGGATACACAGAAGAAGAACGTCCTCATGATTCAGAACAATTTGATGTTTCAGACCAAAGAACATTGGACGAAGTTGTGAACTGGTTGATGCAGTTAGGCTATATTCCTTCTTTCTGTACAGCATGTTATAGAGAGGGAAGAACGGGAGATCGTTTCATGTCTTTGTGTAAGACTGGACAAATTCAAAATTGTTGCCATCCAAACGCATTGATGACTTTATGCGAATATCTAGTAGATTATGCAAGTGAAGATACGAAAAAGATTGGTTTTGAATTGATTGAAAAAGAATTGAACAAAATTCCAAATGCGAAAGCTCAACAAATTGCTCGTGACAATGTGGATGCAATCAAGTCAAGCAATCGTAGAGATTTTAGGTTCTAACATGTCTGATTTAAATAGTACGGTAAGTGCGAATCGTACACACATTGGATTTTTTGGCTTAAGAAATGCTGGAAAATCCAGTGTTGTCAATGCGATTACAAATCAGAGTATGTCATTAGTTTCAGATATAAAAGGAACTACGACAGACCCTGTAAAGAAATCAATGGAAATCTTGCCAATTGGACCTGTAGTCATTGTCGATACACCGGGTATGGACGATGAAGGTACTTTAGGTGAGTTAAGAATCAAAAGGACGTTGGAAGTTTTAAAAACAATCGATATAGCCGTATTGGTTGTAGATGCGAATGTAGGTCTACAAAAAGTAGATCAAGATTTGATTCAGATGTTTAAAGAAAATAAATTGCCTTATTTTATTGTCTATAACAAGTGTGATTTGATTGAAAAAAAGAAACAATTGGCTTCAAATGAAATCTATGTGAGTGCTATAAAGAAAGAAAACATAAATGAATTAAAACAATTGTTAGCATCAAACGCAAAGAATCAGGAAGACAAGACAATTATTGGTGATTTAATTGATTCGGGTGATGTTGTTGTGCTTGTAATTCCAATTGATAAGTCAGCTCCTAAGGGAAGATTGATTTTGCCCCAACAACTTGTGCTAAGAGATATCCTAGATCATCACGCGATTGGAATGATTTGTCAGGTCGAAGAATTAGATGAAACTTTAAAGAAAGTGACTCCTAAACTGGTTATCACGGATTCTCAAGCCTTTAATAGGGTAAGTCAGATCGTAGATAAATCTATTCATTTAACTTCGTTCTCTATTCTTATGGCACGTTTAAAAGGCAGTTTAGCAACGGTGCTTGAAGGGGCTAATCAACTGGATCATCTTCAAGATGGGGATTGTATTTTGATTAGTGAAGGTTGTACACACCATAGACAATGTGGTGATATTGGGACAGACAAGCTTCCAAAGTGGATTTTGAATTTTACAAAAAAGAATGTAACTTTTGAATTTACTTCTGGACAAGGATTTAAAGAAGATCTTTCAAAGTACAGTGTTGTGATTCATTGTGGTGCATGTATGTTGAATGAAAAAGAAGTGCAATCTAGAGTAAAAGAATGCAAGAAACAAGGTGTACCTTTTACAAATTATGGTATTGCGATTGCAAAAATGAACGGTATTTTAGATCGTTCTGTAGAGGTATTTTAAAATGAAGAAAATATATATTTCAGCCGATATTGAAGGTATCTGGGGAAATAGTAACCCAGCCAATACGGCTAAGAATGGATATTTATATTCGGAATATTGTACAAATATGATGAATGAAGTGAATTTAGTGATTGATCTATTGTTTCAAAATGGTGTAGAAGAAGTTGTGGTTAATGATAGTCATGGAAATATGGATAATCTGCTGCCTTCAAAATTAGATCCTAGAGCTTCTTTTGTGTCTGCAAATGGAGCTTATAAGGAATTTGGTATGATGGAAGGCTTAGATGATTCTTTTGATGGAGCTCTTTTTATTGGATATCATTCACGTTGTAATTCACCAGGAGTTATGGCTCATACAATTTGGGGTACGATGGTGCGAAAAGTTGTCGTAGATGGAAAGGAACTTGGTGAAAGTGGCATAAATCGTTTATTAGCAGATGAATTTGGTGTTCCCGTAATTCTTGCAAGTGGTGATAGTGAATATGGAAAGCAAGTAGAAGAAGAACTTGGTTGTGTGTTCGTGGAAACAAAGAAAACCTTAAATAATCAGAGCGTTTTATGTTGCAGCTTTAATGAGCTGAAGAATAGATATGCACATGGTATTCAAGAAGCACTAAAAGTAGATGAAAAACCAACTTTATCTTCGTCTCATACAATGGAAATTACTTTCCATCATAGTCGTAATGCGGATTTTGTATCTCGTATGGACAATGTAGAAAAGATTGATGATTGTACAATTCGTATAAAAAAAGAAACGTATAAAGATTTATATTCATTAATGCGTTTTGTGATTAAAGTATGTAATGCATATGCCTAAAATAAGAAAACCATTTTAAGTGTTGGCGGCTTAAAATGGTTTCTTTTTTTGTTTATTATTATTTTAGGAGAGAGATATGAATATTGGTTTATTTTCTATATTCATTGCCTTATCTTTAAGGCACTTATAGAATAGCATTCCTTGTTGTCATAAATTTAGTATAACTTTGGTAAATCTTGTGAAATCAGATTGAATTATGTGAAATTATCAAAATAGGCAGCTTTTCTATAATTTCCTTCTTTTTTTCGTATTAGAGAGAAGAGAAAGGAGGAATCATCTTGAATTCGATTGATATTGAGTCTAAGAAGTTTTTAGGACAACCCAAAAACTTTGTCTCAATCTTCAATGCACTTTTATTTGATGGGAAGCAAGTGTTAATGCCTGAATATCTTAAAGATGAAAATAGTGAACTTGTCATGAATGTTTCGAGTAAGCATGTGGATATCATTAAGCGATATGAGGATGGTACATATTTAGATTTGTTCGTGATTGAAAATCAAAGCTATGTCGATCCATCTATGGTCGCAAGAGTTATGGAATATGAAAGTGTTGCTCGTATGCGTTATATTCGTCAAAACTTTAAGAAGCATGTACCTATGCATACAAGACTTCCAATGATTTTAACAGTTGTCTTATATGTGGGTGAATCCAAATGGGTATCAAGCAAGAAGATGAAATAAATCGATTTGAAGTATATCAAACTATGCTAGATAAAGGGTTCAGTATTAAAGTTATCACATCATTTTTTTGATGAGTGAAGAATTAATTAAAAAGCTATTGATGAAAGCTTAGATGTCGTAGTATAATTCTTCTTGGGAATGAAGTTCTCCCATAGTTTAAAACTAAAACCGCTCTTATAAGCTGATGACTTCTGTGTTTTTTTAACGCGGAAACCATCAGCTTTTCTGCGTTTTGAAAGGAGAGATAAAATGCTGATAAGTTTATCTTATATTTTTCTTGTAGGAATGTTTTTATCTTGGTTATGTAAAAAGATAGGATTACCTGGGCTATTAGGAATGATATTTACGGGGATTCTTTTAGGGCCTTATTGTCTTGGCTTGATTGATTCTTCATTATTGAATATATCAAGTGAATTAAGAAAGATTGCATTAATTATTATATTGATGCGAGCTGGATTGAATCTAGATTTAAGTGATTTAAAAAGAGTTGGAAGACCTGCTATATTGATGTGTTTTGTGCCGGCCTGTTTTGAGATTGTTGGAATGATTTTGTTGGCACCAAAATTATTAGGAATTTCTTTGTTGGATGCTGCCATAATGGGAAGTGTTGTTGCAGCAGTGAGTCCTGCAGTCATTGTTCCAAAAATGTTACAACTTATGGAAGAAGGATATGGAACAAAGGAAAGCATTCCCCAATTGATTTTGGCTGGAGCTAGTGTTGACGACGTATTTGTGATTGTGATGTTTACAGCATTTCTTGGTCTAGCTCAAGGTGAAAGTATTAATGTTTTAAGCTTTGTGAATATTCCACTATCCATTCTAACAGGTATTATATGTGGAGCATTATTGGGAAAAGGACTTGCGATTTTCTTTAAGAAAAACCATATGCGAGATACAGTTAAAATTCTAGTTTTGTTAAGTGTTGCATTTATCTTAGTAACACTTGAAGATGTGTTGCCAATTCCGTTTTCAGGCTTGATTGCGATTATGTTTATGGGAATATTCTTACAAAGAAATCATTCGATTGTATCTAAAAGATTATCTGTTAAATTTAATAAGTTATGGGTTGGTGCGGAAGTCTTATTATTTGTGTTAGTCGGTGCTTGTGTAAACATTTCTTATGCATTAAAAGCAGGCGTAATGGCTATTCTATTAATATTTGGGGTACTTGTATTTAGAATGATTGGTGTGTTTATTTGTTTACTAAAAACATCACTAACAAAATCAGAACGCCTATTTTGTATGATTGCCTATTGTCCTAAGGCAACTGTACAAGCTGCGATAGGATCAGTTCCCTTGGCTGCAGGTCTTGGTTGTGGACAAATTGTATTGACTGTAGCTGTTTTATCCATCTTGATTACAGCGCCATTAGGGGCATTTTTAATTGAACATACATATAAAAAATGGTTAAAAAAAGAACAAAGATTGAATTAGTCTTTGTTCTTTTCATATATAACTTTTAATCCTTTAAAAATCAGGTTAGGATCATAGACATCGATTGATTTTGTATAGCTACAAACAATTCTTCCTAAACCACCTGTCGCGATGACTTTTAAATCTTTGCCAACTTCTTTTTTGAATTGAGCGATGGTATATTCAACACCACCTAAAAATTGATAAAATACGCCTGCTTGCATTTCAGTCTGTGTATTTCTAGCTAAAATTGTTTTAGGACGTTTGATTTCAATTTCAGGAAGTTGAGCGGTTTGCCCCCATAAAGCATTTGCTCCTGTTTCAATACCAACACCAATGGCACCAGCTTTAAAGCAACCATTTTCGTCTACATAATCATATGTAGTAGCTGTTCCAAAATCGGCAACTAAGATTGGTCCGCCATATTCGTTAAAGGCACCTGCGCAATCTGCAATACGGTCGGCACCTACATTTCTTGGGGTTTCTAATTGGACGCTGATTCCACTTTTTATACCAGGACCTACAATAAGAGGTTCCATACCTACGAATTTTTTAATTCCATTTGTGAAGGAATGCATTACTTTAGGAACAACACTTGAAACAATAACTGCGTCAATTTGTTTTTCGTGTACATTTGATCGGTCTAAAAAGTTTTTTAACATAAAACCATATTCATCACTTGTTCTTCTAACTTTTGTAGTTAATCGATATGTACCGATTAACTCATCTTTGTCAAAAATACCAATAGTGATGTTTGTATTTCCAATATCTACTGTTACAAGCATTTTATTTCTCCATCTCAATCTCTTTCATTGTTTCTAATATTTTAAATCCTAATTCTTCTTTTGAACATTTAGGTAAATGCTGAGAAGTATTTTTTCTTAATAATGTTACAACATTTGTGTCTGTTTGAAAGCCTGCGCCACTTGTGAATAAGTTATTCGCTATTAACATATCACAGTTTTTAGCCTCTAATTTTTTTCTAGCATTTTCTTCTAGATTTTGTGTTTCCATCGCAAAACCACAAATGACTTGATTTTCTTTTTTGTGTTTTCCAATGTAAGCTAAGATATCTGGGTTTTTCACAAAATGGAAAGTGACTTCTTCATCAGATTTTTTGATTTTTTGATCTGCAACAATTTCAGGTCTATAATCTGCAACCGCAGCAGCCATAATAATATAGTTTTGATCATCTAGTCTTGAGGTGATTGCATCAAACATATCTTGAGCGCTTGTTACGTGCACCATATTTACATCATTAAGATCTTCTAAAGCGGTTGGCCCGGTAACTAATGTTACATTAGCTCCTAGTGCCTTGGCTGCTTTTGCAATCGCATAACCTTGTTTACCACTTGAATGATTGCTTAGAAAACGTACAGGGTCTAAGGCTTCTTGTGTTGGTCCAGCAGAAACTAAAACATTCTTTCCTTTTAAGGATTGTTCTATTTCAAATTCATGATCAATGGCAGTCACAATATCTTGTACATCGGCAAGTTTACCTTTTCCTGTATCATTACATGCTAAATGTCCAACAACTGGTTCTACAAATTTATATCCTAGCTCTTTGGCAAGTTTAATATTTCTTTGAGTAACTTCATTTTCATACATATGAACATTCATTGCTGGGCAAATTAATTTCTTAGTATGACAAGCTAAGAAAGTTGTTGAAACAATATCATCTGCAATTCCATGAACTACTTTGGCAATGATGTTGGCAGTGGCAGGAACTAATACTATGATATCTGCCCATTTAGCTAATGTGATGTGGGCAATTGGATCTTCATTTGTTTCATCGAATAAAGAAACTTCACATTTATGTTTACTCAAAGATTCAAAGTTGATTGGTTTGACAAATTCTTGTGCATGCTTTGTCATGACAACTTTAATTTCATAATCTTTTTTGGATAGTTTGCTGACAAGATCACAGGCTTTATAAGCTGCGATTCCACCAGACACTCCTATAACAACATGTTTTTTTTCCATGATATGGTCTCCTTTGTGAATAAAATCACGTATGATTTTTTCACTAAAGTATTATCCCATATGAATACCTTGTTTTCAAGGCACTTATTCTTACAAAAAAGGATATTTTATATTTTGTTTTCTGCTATTTTGAAAAAAGTGTCTATTTTTCAAGGCTTATGGTAAAATAAACGCATGAAAATAATAGTAGCGTGTGATTCTTTTAAAGGCTGTATGTCTTCAAAAGAAGTAGAAGAGAGTATTAAAAATGGTATTTTAAAGGCGAATTGCGAACATGAAGTTTTGACTTTTCCTATGGCTGATGGAGGAGAAGGAACTGCCAAGGTTTTTTGTGAAATTATTAAAGGAAAAACAACAGAAGTATTAACTGTAGATGCTTATGGAAACAATATGTTTACGAATTATTGTATTTCACAAGATGGAGAACTTGCCATAATGGATGTGGCAAGTTGTATAGGCTTAAACATGACACCAAAAGAAAAAAGAAATCCAATGATTGCATCGAGTCGGGGCGTAGGTATTATGATGAAGGATGCGATTACAAGAGGTTGTAAAAAAATAATCATTGGTTTAGGCGGTAGTGCTACTAATGATGGTGGTATGGGAATTCTAAGTGAGTTTGGTATTCGCTTTTATAATTCGAAAAGAGAATTGCTGGTGCCTAGTGTTTATGCATTAACTCAAATTGCTTTTGTTGATAAGCGATATGCTAGACTTCCAAAAGGAATTGAAATTATTTGTGCGTGTGATGTGAAAAATCATTTGTTAGGTAGAGATGGGGCTACATATATTTTTGGCAAGCAAAAAGGGATTTATTTAAATCAAATGAATGAAGTTGAAAAAGGTATGACTCATTATTGCTCAAAATTGAAACAAACATTTCATGTAAATGTGAATGAATTTGAAGGTTCTGGAGCAGCAGGTGGTATAGGTTCTGTATTATTAGGGGTTATGAAAGCAAAGATGGTTCCTGGAATCGATTTAGTTGTTGAATATTCTGGCTTAAAAGAACATCTTCAAAATGCAGATTTAGTGATTACTGGAGAAGGCCAAACAGATGCTCAAACATTATATGGTAAACTTCCTTTAGGTATTGCACATCTTGCTAGAGCATACAATGTGCCATGTATCTGTTTAAGTGGTGCATTAGGATTAGGCTATCAAGATATGTACGATGAGGGTATGATTGGAATCTTTTCAAGTGCAGATCGTGCCATGACTTTTCAAATGGCTTTACAAACAGGTAATGAAAAACTAGAGGCATTGGCATTTAGTTTAACTAAATTTATGGATGGTATTAGAAAGTAGGTTTTTTAATGAAAAAGATATTCACTTTATTATGTGCCTTTGTACTATGCTTAAGTCTTGTTGGATGTGGGGCAAAAACACCTTTTGAAATCAAGGAGATTTCGGCAACTAAATTGCAAAAGAAATTAGATAACAAGGAATCTTTTGTGGTAATCATTGAACGAGAGAATTGTCCTTTTTGTGAGGCTTTACAAGAATATATTGACAAAACAAAAGATGAACATCCTAATCTAATCCTTTATAAAATTGATTCAACAGATTATGGATTTAATAAAGTCAGTGCAGACTCTAAACAACTTAAAAGCTCAACAGAAGATGGTAAAATTATATTAGATATGGCCCCTTATTTCTTATATACACCAACATTGTATGTTATACAAAATGGTAAAGCTAAACATGCTGGGATTGGATACAACGAAAATGATAATTCGATTAGTTTGTGGGATGTGGATTCAACAATTGATTTTGATAATGCGGATACACAAGAGTTCTGGGAGTTTTTAGAAACATATGAATAAGAAAAATATTACAATTATAGCCACTGGTGGTACGATTGCGGGGCGTGGAAGTTTAGGTAAAAGTGCCAATTATCAAGCAGGCACATTTGATGTAGAAGAAATTGTACAGAGTATTCCACAGATTTGTGATTTAGCTAATTTGAATACGATTCAACTGTGTAATGTGGATTCGAATGATATGGGCCTAGATAAATGGGTTGAATTAAGAAAGATTTGTCACGAACTAGAAAAAAATCGCTATGTTGATGGAATTGTGATTACACATGGAACAGATACATTGGAGGAAACAGCATTCTTTTTGAATTTGACATTGGCATGTCATAAACCTGTTGTCTTAACAGGGTCTATGCGACCTGCAACTGCAACAAGTGCAGATGGACCTATGAATCTATATCAAGCCGTAGCTTTAGCTTGTCATATGGAAGCTTGGCAAGCTGGCGTTTTAGCTGTTATTTCAGATACAATTTATTCAGGAAGAGATTTACAAAAAACGAATAGTTACAAAACAGATGCATTTAAAATGGGAGAATTTGGTTCTCTAGGTTATATGCGTGATGATCATGTATATTTGTTGAGTGCACCATTTAAAAAACATACATTTCAAACTATTTTTTCAAAGATGGAATTTGAAACATTACCAAAAGTAGAAATCTTTTATGTACATACAGATTCAGATTCAGAATTATTAGAGTATATGTTAAATAAATATGATGGCTTAGTATTGGCCGGTACAGGTTCTGGTAATTATCCTACAAAGATAAAAGATGTTTTAGAAAACTATACAGGAGAATGTACAGTTGTACGTGCAAGTCGTGTGTTAGAAGGAGCTGTTTTTGATTCAGATGTATTTGATTCAAAACAAGTGACAATTCCTGCATACAAATTTTCAGCGCAAAAAGCTCGAATTTTATTAATGTTGGCATTAAATTGTACTAAAAACCATGAAACAATCAAATCATTCTTCCAAGAATATTGAAAAAATTTTCTCATATTGAAAAATATTTTCTAAATGCTATAATAATTAATAGACTATTACAAGATAGGAGGTTATTATGCAGCAATTAGAAAATAATGCATACTTTTGGCAAAAACTTGATACGCTATTGTTATCTAGCAGTTGTACGATTGACCGACCCAAAGGAAGTACTCACTATAAATTTACAAATTTAGTTTATCCTGTGGATTACGGTTTTCTTTCAGATACATTTGGTTCAGATCAAAAACCAATTGATGTTTTCAAAGGCTCTATCGCAACAAATAATGTAGATGCGATTGTAATTACAGCTGACATTTTGAAAAAAGATTGTATTGTAAAATTATTAGTGGGTTGTACAGAAGAAGAAACAATGCGTATTCTAGAATTCTTAGATCAAACAGAGTTCCAAAAGGCTATTTTAGTACGTAGAGGTAATGAGACGCCTTCTTGGTCAAATAATGATTAGAGAATGAAAGACAAGTCTTAGGATTTGTCTTTTTTTTATGCAATTTAATGGAAAAACAAGGCTAGTTGTTCTAGAATAAAAGTAGATAGGAGGTCTTAATTATGGAATTAAAAGGATCTAAAACAGAAAAGAATTTAATGGCTGCTTTTGCAGGTGAATCTCAGGCATGTGTTAAGTATCAATATTATGCTTCACAAGCTAAAAAAGATGGTTATGTAAAGATTCAGAACATTTTCACTGAAACATCCAATAATGAAAAAGAACATGCTAAATTATGGTTTAAAGCTTTACATGGCGGAAAGGTGCCAACAACTTCAGAAAATTTAAAAGATGCGGCAGCTGGTGAAAATTACGAATGGACTGATATGTATGCAACAATGGCTAAAGAAGCTCGTGAAGAAGGATTTGACGATATTGCAGCCTTGTTTGAGGGTGTAGGAGCTATTGAAAAACATCACGAAGCTCGTTATAAAGCTATGTTGAAAGATGTAGAAGAAAATGCGATGTTTAAAAAATCGACTTCAACTGTATGGATTTGTTTAAACTGTGGACACATTCACTATGGTGAAACAGCTCCAGAAGTATGTCCAGTATGTAATCATCCACAAGCATATTTCCAAGAATTAAAAGATCATTACGAATAATAATGGCGCAATAAATTTGGATGGGGTTAGGTGAATTTGCTCTCCAAGAATTTAAGGGGCGGCATATACCCCAAAACGGTTTATAGCTGATATTGGGCTCAGACAACATTTAGTTGTCTGGGTCCATTTTTTCAACCATTTTAACGCTTCCGTCATCCTTGTCGATTTCAAAATCAATACCTTTTTCTAAGACCAACATACATCTGTTTCTGAATCGTTCCCAATTGCGATAGCCATTAGCTGCTTTTGTAACCAATTTGATGATCGCATTACGATTCTCCATCAGTGCATTGTTGATTCTTTTCTGTTCTACAGTAATTTCTCCTGTGTCTTTCGATACATTATATTCAGCTTTTGATGTACAGAATGAGTTAATGATTTCAACTTTCTAATTACTCAATGTTTTACTGAATGCCACTAGTTCTTCAATGTTACTTTCTCTAAGATGTTTGATGACTTTTTCAATGGCTTCAGGGGCTGTTTTGATTGTATTCGAAACATAAAAATCCGTGACTTCATCCTTTAATTCCCAGGCTTTGTTGATATCCGGATGAATAGATACCAACTTTTGTGCTATATCATATGGATTCAGATAGGCTCTGAAATGTGCATTATAATATCTTTTTCGAGTTACATCGAACAGTCTCTTTTTATCTTTGCACATCGCATTGTTGAAATGTTTGAAGAGGAATCTGTTCTGATGTTTAAGCAGGTGATAGGCATCTTTTTGTTCCTGTGTCCTGTCCTTATAATTGATACATCCATATGGTTTCATGATTCTTAGTCGTATTGAATCTACTTTTCGATTCAATTCCTGTGCTACGTGATAACGGTCCACTACATGAAGTGAATGTTTAAAGTGTTTTCGTATGATCCTTCTATATGGTTCGTACATATCGGTAGCTATAAATTCAACCTGATCTTTTTCGTATTTTGGAATCTTTGAATAATATTCATCTAGATAATCATAGCGTCTACTAGGAAGAATATCGATAGGGCGTCCAGTCTGCTGATCAATCAGTACGCAAACATATTTACTGTGTGTATCTTGTGAATAGAATGCGTAGTTCTCATCTGTAGACATAATTCTTGGTAGTTTCGCCCTTGGAATATTTACCGTCGCATCAAATATAGAAGCTACAGTTGTAGGTGATATATGATATCTTTCCGCAATAGATACAAATGTTTCGCTAGGTTTTGTGAGATCTTTCATCACACAAAGAATGACAGAAGAAGATATCTTCATCCTTTTGAATACGAATGGATTGATTTCATAATAGGTTGTATGGCAGATTGGACAAATATAGCATCTGGCATGGTATACAAGAACACATCCCTTATCATTTAGAATGGAATGATTGATTTTTTTAGCTACATATCCCTTGATTTTGACAGACTCGTTGCCACAATCAGGACATGGTGGTCTTTTGTCCGTCAGTTTAAGGTCAATAACCACCTGTTTGTTTCTAACGATACTTGTACATGACTCAATACAGTCTATTTCAAGACCGAAAGTATTACATATGGTGATTGTATTATCGTAAGAATCGTTCATAGTTCGTTTCACCTCCAGCATATTCTTATCTGATTTCAGTATAGGAATATATGAAACGAAACTCTAACGAAGGTGTGTTGGTGATATGAAAAATCCGAAATAAATAGTTTTTTTAATACGATTCTTTATGATTGAGTGGATGGTTGAGAAGAAACGAGTGAAAACAGGGAATGGTTCCAATGAAGAAAATTTAAAACGACGTTTCAAATAATCTTTATAAGTAATATTCATTTCAGTATTGGAATTCAAAGCATTCTGGATATTAAGTATGATATGTAGAAAATAAGGGAGAACAGTAGTTGGCAAAACAATATGAGTGGATCCACAACCCTTGCAATGAACACGCTGAATCAAAAGCTCAATATGAACTATATCTTCATTGATGAAATTTCTTGGATGAGTACCATAAAGAATAAGAAGACCAATCATACCACATTTAGGACAAGGAACTGAAGCGAGTAATGGAATGAAAGATTCAATAAAAGTATTATAAGCCTCTTGATTTTGTGTGACGTTGTCAGTAGTATAAAAGTATAACATAAGCATACCTTTCAGGTGGCTTGGTGGGGGAAAAGCGAGGGAAACAAATCTTGGCGGAAATGTATTTCGCTTTTTCTTTTTGTCAGCTGAATTATCCTTTCAATTCAAGTATAACAAAAAACGCCCCAAAATACTTTGGAGCGAATTTTAAGCTGCCTAGCACGTTACCCTATGTAATCTTATAGCGTATCTAGACCCTAACTATTTTTATATAGTCATAATAATATCTCGAGGCAGCTTAGGTTGCCTTTTCTTATCTTTGAAAGTTGTGCTAAAATAATTCTATGGAAATAATAGAGGCAATTGAAAAATTAAAAGACAATCATGCACTAATATGTTTAGAGAATCGTGCGTTGATTAAAATGGAAAAAGAAAAAATTTATATATGGCATAGTCAGTGGCATTCAAAGCTTTCAAGAAATGATTTTATTTCATTATTTCAACAGAATACATTTGAAGTTTATGATAATGATCATGGTATTGATATGGAAAAAGATGAAGAGTATTATGCATGGCGAAATCGCTACTTGTAGAAAGGATATATTTTATGATAGGAATTGTATATAGTTCAAAAACAGGAAATACACAATCTTTGGCAAACAGTTTGAATTTTATGGAATCAAAGTATTGTGTATCTGTAGAAGATGCAAAAAATTTAGAACCTGTAGATTTATTATGCATTGGATTCTGGTGTGACAAGGGAGATTGTGATGATCAAATGAAACAATATCTTTCTACACTACGAAATCAAAATGTTTTCTTGTTTGGAACAGCTGGTTTTGGTAAGTCTAAAGAATATTTTGAGATGATTTTAAAAAATGTTCAAAGTCATTTAGATGCATCCAATTGTGTAAAGGGAACTTGGATGTGCCAGGGTAAGATGCCTTTGGCAATTCGCACAAAGTTTGAATCGAATCCTGAAATGTTGAAGAATTTTGATGAGGCTTTAAAACATCCAAACGATAAAGATGTAGATAATTTAATGAAATCTGTTAATGAAGCGTTGTAGAAGACGCTTTTTTTCATTTTGACATATCCGATATATAATATTGACTTTACAACTGTCTTGTCAGATGTAAAGCCTGGGTGTATAATTCAAAACGGTAAAATTTTTTAAGGGAGGAAAATTCCATGTCTTTAAAGGAAGATGTATTGAAATTAAAAAAGGAAAAAAATGCGATTATTTTAGCGCATTATTATGTAGATGGAGCTGTACAAGATGTAGCTGATTTCGTTGGGGATTCTTATGCTTTGGCAAAGAAAGCTAAAAATACAGATGCAGATATTATTGTGTTTGCGGGCGTTAAATTTATGGGTGAAAGTGCTAAAATGTTAAATCCAGAAAAGAAAGTATTGATGCCAGATTTAAATGCAGATTGTCCAATGGCACATATGGCAAGTAAGGCTGTTATTAAGAAGATGAAAGAAGAATACGAAGATCTAGCGGTTGTATGTTATATCAACTCAACGGTTGAATTAAAAACAATGGCTGATATTTGCGTAACTAGTTCAAACGCGGTGAAGATCGTTCGTTCACTTCCAAATAAAAATATTTTCTTTATTCCAGACGGAAACTTGGGAGCTTATGTGAAGAAACAAGTACCTGAAAAGAATATTATTTTAAATGATGGATATTGCATTACACATAAGCGTGTGACATTAAAAGATGTTGAAAAAGCACGTGAAGAACATCCAAATGTTCCAATTATCGTACATCCTGAATGTGTTAACGAAGTTGTTGAGGCAACAGATTTTGCAGGGAGTACTTCAGAATTGATTCAATATACAGTGGATAATCCAAGTAAAGAATTTGTGATTGGCACTGAACTTGGTGTCCTTCATGAAATGCAGTTACGCTCACCAGAGAAGATTTTCTATCCATTAACAGATAAATTAATTTGTATGAATATGAAGAAGGTTTCTTTAGAAAAAGTTTATGATTGCTTGTTGAATGAAACAAACGAAGTATTTGTAGGTGAAGAAGTGAAGGCTATGGCTGAAAAATCATTAGATAGAATGTTGGAGTTGGCAAAATAGTATGGAAAAGTTAGAGGCAGATATAATTATTGTTGGAACCGGAGCAAGTGGATTGTTTGCAGCTTTGCATGTTCCAAGTGATAAAAAGGTCATTATGTTGACAAAATCAGATGCTGAAAATAGTGATTCATTTTTAGCACAAGGCGGAATTTGTGTATTAAGAGACAAAAATGATTTTGATTCTTTTATGGAAGATACCATGAAGGCAGGACATTATGAAAATCGTAAAGAATCTGTTGAAATCATGATCAATTCGAGTCGTGATATTATTAATGAATTGATTGGATATGGTGTTGATTTTGCAACTAAAGATGGAGAACTAGATTACACACGTGAAGGAGCACACTCTAAACCACGTATTTTATTCCATGAAGATATTACAGGAAAAGAAATCACATCCACTTTATTAGATACGGTTCGTAAGTTAGAGAATGTTACAATCATGGAATATGTAACGATGACAGACATTATTGAAAAAGATAATGTTTGTTATGGAGTTTTGGCAAAAGATGCCAACAACAATGAAATGTGCATTGAAGCAGGTTATACGATTTTTGCGTGTGGAGGAATTGGAGGATTGTATAATCATTCTACAAATTATCCACACTTAACAGGAGATGCCATTGCGATTGCCATTCAACATGGTATCCAGTTAGAAAATGTGGATTATGTACAGATTCACCCAACAACTTTATATACAAAGAAAAAAGGAAGAGCCTTCCTTATTAGTGAATCGGTTCGTGGTGAAGGTGCAAAGCTTTATGGAAAAGATGGAAAGCGTTTTGCGAATGAAGTATTGCCACGTGACATCATGACACAAAAGATTCGTGAACAAATGAAAAAAGATGATATGCCTTATGTTTGGATGGATATGACAGTTTTGGGTGAAGAAGTCATCAAAAACCATTTTCCTCATATTTATGAGAAGTGTTTAGAAGAAGGATATGACTGTACAAAAGAGTGGATTCCAGTTACGCCAGCTCAACACTATTTTATGGGTGGAATTCATGTAGATAAAGATTCGCGTACTTCTATGTCGCACTTATATGCGGTAGGAGAAACTAGTTGTAATGGAGTTCATGGAAAAAATCGCTTGGCTAGTAACTCATTACTTGAATCTTTAGTGTGGGGTAAAAGAGCAGTTGTTGATTTATTGAAAAAGGAACCGGCTTATACAAGCGATTTTGATTGTTTGGCAAATGCGACTAAGTCACATCAATTATCAAATCAAGAAAAGATGTACCATGATATGGTACTTGAAGAAATAGAAAGAGAGAGACAAGCTCGTGGATAAGAATACAATGCGTTTAAATGTGGATCACTTATTGATTCAAGCTTTGCAGGAAGATATAACAAGTGAAGATGTTTCAACAAATGCAGTCATGCCTTCCTATCAATATGGGCAGGTACAATTGATCTGTAAAGAAGATGGAATTGTTGCAGGTCTTGAAGTGTTTGAAAGAGTCTTTTATTTGTTAGATGAAAACATGAAAGTAAAATTCTATACAAAAGATGGGGATGCTGTTAAGAACGGTCAATTGTTAGCTGAAGTATTTGGCGATATTCGTGTTCTTTTATCAGGAGAAAGAACGGCTTTGAATTATCTTCAAAGAATGAGTGGTATTGCCACATATACAAATCGTGTCGCATCTTACTTAAAGGGTTCAAAGACAAAGTTATTGGATACAAGAAAAACAACGCCAAATATGCGTGTTTTTGAAAAATATGCAGTTCGTGTTGGTGGTGGAAACAATCATCGATATAACTTATCAGATGGTGTTATGTTAAAAGATAATCATATTGCTGCGGCTGGTTCTATCACAAATGCAGTTAAGATGGCAAAGAATTATGCTTCTTTTGTTCGTAAAATTGAAGTGGAAGTTGAAACTTTAGAACAAGTTAAGGAAGCTGTTGAAGCTGGAGCGGATATTATCATGTTAGATAATATGAGTGTTGAAAATATGGAAAAGGCAATTAAAATCATTGATGGAAGAGCCGAAACAGAATGTTCTGGAAATGTCACAAAAGAAAATATTGAAAAATTAACAGCATTAGGTGTGGACTATATTTCAAGTGGTGCCCTAACGCATTCAGCACCAATTTTAGATTTGTCTTTAAAAAACTTGCAGGTGAAATAAATGGAAAAAGAAGCTAGACTTCAAGCCATTTATGACACAATCTCAAAAAGTGAGGTGCCAGTTTCTGGAAGTGCACTTTCAAAAAAATTTCGTGTATCAAGACAAGTAATTGTGCAAGATATTGCTTTATTAAAGGCAAGAAATGTTCATATTTATGCGACACACAAAGGATATGTATGCTCACCTCAAAGAGTTCGAAGAGTATTTTCATGTTATCATTTGAATAATCGTATGGAAGAAGAAATGAATGCAATCGTAGATTGTGGTGGCTGTATTGAAAATGTATTTGTCAAACACAATGTGTATGGCAAATTAGAGGCAAAGATGAATATTAGTTCTAGAAAACAAGTCAAAGAATTTATCGTTTCTATTTCACAGAATCGGGCAAAGCCTTTAACAGATTTAACGAGCGGATATCATTGTCATACGGTGAGTGCACAATCAAAGGAAGATTTAGATTCAATTGAGGAATCATTAAGAAAACTTCATATTTTACAAGAGGCCTAATGGCCTCTTTTATGATAGAATAAATTTAGAAAGTAGTGATTTTTATGGAACAACCACCGAAATTTATGCCTGATAAAGAAATGAGTAAAATAGGCAGCTCATTATGGCTATATATCATTATGCAGCTGACACTCTCTTTTTTGTTTAGCTTTGTAGCCATGCCTTTAATCATGTATTCTTTGTATTATGATTATTCTGCAATCAATGCATGTATAGAAATGATGATTTCTTTTATATCTGGAATCATCCTGTTATGGTTTATGAGTAATTCTTTTAAACGAGGTATCAAAGATTTGAAGTTTACATTTAAACCCAAAGAGACAATAGATACAGTTTCTATGATGTATTTCATGAATTATGCGATTGGTATTATTGGAGCTTTATTATCAAAATTTGGATTACCAGATACAAGCCCAGATTTCTCGTTAAATGGAAGTGTGTTATTTAACACTTTTACTTTTATCAGTGTTGTCATACTTGCACCGATATTTGAAGAGTTGATTTTTAGAGGTATGATTTTGCAAGTGCTATCCAAATATAATAAAGTATTCGCAATTCTTGTTACTTCTTTATTGTTTGGCTTGTTACATTTGAATATGACACAGGCTGTACCAGCATTCTTTATGAGTTTAATACTATGTTATATGTGTTTAAAAACAGATAGTCTTCTCGTTACGATATTAGCTCATGCTGGAAATAATCTTCTGGCTTTGATGTCGGTATATTCAGATAACTTTGTTTTAATTACTGTTGTGATCATGGTATTTGTGATTTATGGTCTCATTACAATAATATTAAAATCAAAGGAAGTGAATGCATTTATTAAAGAGGAGAAGACAAATGAGAATTGGTATGCAAGATTCTTTAAGCAAATTCCTAACCTTTTATATTTAATATTTACGATTCTTTGGATTATCATTTCATTATTCATGAATATGTTTTAAAAAAGAGGACATCTCCTATATTGGAAATGTCCTTTATTTGTTATCTTTCTTTAATTCATCAAACTTTTGTTTCATTGTAGGATTATTTCGTGTTAAACGCTTGATTGTAAGATCCTCTGCTTTATTATTAGCCAATTGCAATTGTCTTTCACTTGATAACAGCGCTTCTTTTGTTTTTTGAAGATGTGAAATTGTTTTATCGATTTCTTCAATAGCTATGTTGAATTTTTTAGAAGCCAATTCGTAATTTCTTGAGAACTTTTGTTTGAAATCGTTCATACTCTCTTCAAAATTTGTGATATCAATATTCTGATTGCGCACCAACTGCAATTCATTTTTATACTGCAAGGAATTCAATGCAGCATTTCTTAAAATGGTGATCATAGGAATAAAGAATTGGGGACGGATCACATACATTTTTGGATAGCGATGCGATTTGTCGACTATGCCTGTATTATACAATTCATTCTCAGGTTCTAGCATAGAAACAAGAACAGCATATTCACAATTCTTTTCATTACGATCTTTATCTAATTCTTTTAAGAAATCTTCGTTTTTATGTTTTGTAGCCGTTTTATCATTTTCGTTTTTCATTTCAAACATAATGGAAATGATTTCTACACCATTCTCATCTAACTCTCGATAGATATAGTCACCTTTAGATCCTGTACGAGCGTCGTTATCTTTTTCAAAGTATGCATTTTGAAAACCCGTCGCACGAAGCTTATTAAATTCAATTTCGCAATGTTGTTCTAAAGATTCACCGATCATCTTAGTGGATTGTTTCAATTTAAAATCTTTATAGTAGGCAATTTGTTCATCTTTTGTTTGTAGTAAAGTATCATATTTTTCCTGAAGATTCTTTTCTTGAAGCTGATATTTCATTTTATCCTGCTCGATTTGATTTTGTAGGTCTTGTTTAATACTCTTTACATTCAATTCATTTTCAACCTTTGCCTTATCCATATCTTGTTTTAAAGACTGGATTTCAAGATTCTTTTTATTTATTTGTGTTTGGTATGTATTTTCTAGATTTGCCTTTAATACTTTTTCGTTGTTTGAAATGTTGTTCTTTAAAGCTTGAATTTCATTTTCTTTTGCCTGCAGCTGTAATTTATATTCTTGTTCAGTCTTAGATTCGTTGATTTTATTTTGTGAAAGGATTTGATCAAGCTTGGCATTTAATTTAGAAATTTCTAAATCTTTTTGATTTAATTGCTCCTGATATTCTTTTTGTGTTTCAGATTTTGTAAGCTGAGTATTTGCCTCTAGTTTCTCTTTTAAAGAAATGACTTCTTGTTCTTTATCATTTTGTTTCTGATTAAAATCTGATTGTAGCTGTTTGATTTCAAGTTCTTTATTTGCCTGAAGTTCTTTGATTTCTAAAGTCTTCTGATTTAATTTAGACTCATATTCTTTTTCTAATTTAGATTGAATGATTTGATTGGAATTTTTTTGTCTTTCATTTAATTCCTTTTCAAATTCTTCATTACGAACCTGTTGTAAGATTTCATGGTACTGACTCTCATCAACTTGAAATACGGTTCCGCAATTTGGACATTTTATTTGACTCATAAGGTACCTCCATTTTATAAGATTATAATCATTAAATTGACAATACTGATGTCTAAAACTAGATTAATTATAATATTTAAAAAAAATCAAAAAAAGACTTGCATAATATAAAATCACATGGTATATTAAATGGGCATTCAGCGAATGGGCCTGTAGCTCAGGTGGTTAGAGCGCACCCCTGATAAGGGTGAGGTCGTTGGTTCAAGTCCATTCAGGCCCACCATGATTTCTTTGGACGCTTAATATAATGGGGTGTTAGCTCAGCTGGGAGAGCACCTGCCTTGCACGCAGGGGGTCATCGGTTCGATCCCGATACGCTCCACCAATTTTAAAATGTAAGTCATCTTCGGATGGCTTTTTTTCTTGTTTAGAGGATTGATTATGTATATACAATATTATGATTCACCATTGGGTAAAATGTTATTGGCTGCCGATGAAATTGGATTGATTGGTGTTTGGTTTGAAAATCAAAAGTATTATGCGAATGGTTTAAAAGAACCTATTGAAAAAGAAACAGCTGTGTTAAAGGAAACGAAAGAATGGTTAAATCTTTATTTTAAAGGTAAAGCACCAAAGACTTTACCTAAGATGCATCTAATTGGAACACAGTTTCAAAAGAAAGTTTGGCAGCTTCTTCTTAAAATACCCTATGGTAAAACTATGACATATAAGGATATCGCAAGAATGATTTCACCAACAATGTCAGCACAGGCAGTGGGTGGTGCTGTAGGACATAATAAGATATCAATTTTGATTCCTTGTCATAGAGTGATTGGTTCAAATAATAATTTGACTGGATATGCAGGTGGAATCGAAAGAAAAGAAGATTTATTGAAATTAGAAAAAAAGAATGGGATTTAATATTGTTTTCACATTGCTTCTGTATAATGAAAAGTGCATACGCGCGTGTACTTTTTGAGGAGGAGGCAAAAGTCTTTCTATGAAAGAAAAAGGCACAAACATGTTGCGGTTTGGCATGAATGTGCAGAATACTACTTGTGGAGTATCTTGTGATGCTTTACGTC
>ERZ773227.939-NODE-939-length-23378-cov-142.263388_pt1 | contig 23378 bp, 41 predicted proteins | sample MGYA00580525_ERZ773227 | MGnify/ENA primary metagenome ERZ773227 (study PRJEB29015, sample SAMEA2737782) | human gut metagenome | biome: human gut; feature: human-associated habitat; material: faeces | place: China | collected 2012 ... | reverse complement strand
GAGGATGCCGCAAGGTTTTTCTAAGACAAGTGTACATACCATGACCGTCTACTTGCATGACTATATCGTGAACCAATGCCTTTATGAATGGTTAATGATTGTGTTTCCTGATGGTGCTGATAGATTCTGGGCACTCGCTGAGGATAAAAAACAGAAGATTAAGGATGCAAGCAACCGCTCGGCTGGTAGAGCAAGAATCGCTTTGCATCCATTTTAAATGATTAGTCGTTTAAGGCTAAGATAAAGCAAGGGAAGCTATCCATTACGGACTGCTTCCCTTTATTTTTTATATAGCAAAAAAATATTTATCTAAGTTTATGTTCCACTAGACGTGGACTCCTGCTTGGTAGTTACCGAACCAGTAACAGCAGCATTAATATTGATACTCTCAGGTAAGGTCTTGACATTTACGTCTGTAGCAGCCAGTTTCAATCCGTTCTTCTGCTGGTCGGCATACTGATTCTTATCCTGAGCGATAAAGTTGTTGATAGCTGTAGCTATGTTGTAGAGCAGTTTATCGGTGTCGCTGCTGAGAGAATCAGAATCAACTGATGCGTACTTGTTGTTCTCAACGGTTGCCGATGTTGTCTCCTTCTCACGATACAGAACAGCCTGATTGATGAACTCCTGAGCAAACAAGAATGACTTGCTTACAAGTTGTTTAATCTTGGTGTTGTCTATATTGAGCGGATTCTCATACTTCTGTAACATAGACTGCAAGCAACTTGCGGCTACTTCTTCTCTAGGCTGTAGGGTAGCGATTGAGAAGATTTCCTCTTCTTTGCCGCTTTCCTCTGTTCCACCTGTCTCTGATGCGGTAGCTATTCCGTATCTAGGGAATGGGCGAGCATTTGATGTTCCATCAGATGAGGTTTCTCTGACGAGTTTAGTGCCAGTTGTTTTTGTGATGTTGGAGTCTACAATATAGGCAACACCTACTTTAGTTTTATTCAGATTATAGAGATTTCCGTCTGAGTCGAAATAGAACAACTGGTATAAGTTGTTGTTGAATATCACATATCCCATGTACATATTTGTACCTAAAGGATAAATTTTGATACATGTGGATAGAACTATCTTGTCATCTATTTTCGTTCCCAAGGATGCACCTTGCTCAACCTTGTATTTATCGAAGTCGGTTAATGTATATTCTGCCATAATTATCTGAGTTTATTTTGTAATCTTGTTTGGAATTCTGTAGATAGTGCGCTGATAGATTCTTTTGGGGCAAGATTGCCCATAAGCGCAAGCCTGAAATATTTGTATGGCGAACCGATAAGGTTTCTGAGATACATATTTACAGAAGAACCAACGTAATACCAATTAGCTAAATCATTACTTCCAAACAGAACCGTTCCACACTTTCCTGCCTGAATGCTGCTGAAATATCCTCTTGTAATGCAATCGAACATGGTCTTATAGGCATCCTTACCAAGCGTTAAAGGACGGCTACATAGGAAGAATGGAACATTCTCTGTTGGCTCCTTCACATACACATCGAGTATGTTTCCTGCTTTGTCTGTAGCGTATGACTCTGGATATATGTTTACTCGCTTGTTGAAGACATTGTGCATGGTTCCCCACATCTTGCTTTTCAAAGAGTAAACGTAAGCATAAGTATAGTTTGGGTTGAACACTATGATACGGCTATCGTAATAGTCGTAAATCATATCAGCTTCTTCGATATACTTACGGAAACGGACATACTTCACATCTGACTCAGGAATATTACCTAGTGCAAGGAGTTTATTCGGATAGGTCTTATCCTTTGTTGAATGTGAATAAATGGATAGAAAATCGAAAGGATAATCATCCAGTACATCGGTAAGACAAACAGACTCTCTTCCTTGCTGCATCATGATTCCTCGCTCTGTCGGGAACAGAACTGCATCATCAATCTGCAAAATGCCTTTAGGGTTGGAGCAAATTTCACGTAAAGCTGGTTGTCGTGACTGATATGTTCCTGTATCAGTCAACATGACTACCCATACACCTTCATCGGTGAATGCGTAGAGTGGAGCATCACCAAATTGACCTTCGCTGATTGGTCGGGTGTTGGCGGCTAGTGCGCTGATGATAGAAGAACCTACCTGAACAGAATTTGCTGCTGGGAATACCAAAGGATTCTCGGCTTCGCTAACCTTTATGACGTTTGGATGCTGTGTGATATATTTTTGGCTCACGACATTACTTAAAGCAGCATCGTATTCTTCCTTGGTTATCTCTGTGAAGTCACCTGTATCTATTGGTGTGTTGTCCCAATAATATGAAGATGAAATGACCGTTCCACCTTGATTTCCAAAACTACCACCTCCATTACTTCCTGCTCTCGTTGTTCCGCCTGATGAATCCTTTTTAAGGAGTTTATGGCGGTATATTTGCATGAAAGCAGGAAGACCAGCATCATCGTGATAGAGGTACATGTAATCAGACAACTCAGCTTTTTCTTCTTCTGTAGGCGCATCAACTCTTCCTCCAAAACCTTGATTATCCAAAGAACCAGAAGATTGTCTATCAACTGCGATAGGAGTGGTACGATTCTTACTGATATTGATATAGTAAGACATACCGAATGTATCGGAAGGCTTTAAACTTACCCTCTTGGAATAATACTTGTCATACTTCGGTAAGTGAAAATAGATAGTCATTGCCGTAGCAAGCGTGTTGGGATATGCCAAGATAGGGCAGATAGGATATTGCAGTTTCCCCTTGTGGTATATATCTCGTTTGATGCTATTTTCGCTGATGCTTACCTTGAAGACTGCATCGCAAATATAATCGGTGGTAGCGGTGCTACTAGTTGCAACATCTACATACTCATTTAGGCATAGCTGTGCATTTGAAATTTTTCTCTTGGAGAAAATATCTGTATCGAAAGCATTATAGATGGTCTTCTTTACGTTTCCTATATGCAATCGGTTGTTGTATGTTATAGAGCACTTGCCTCCAAAAGTGTCTCGCTTGAAGTCTGCCAAAGAAATACTTTCTTCTGTCTGTAAAACTCGTTTGAGTTGTATATCTGTGCCTAGCTTTTCCTTGCTGATACTGGCACTTAGATAGAAGGATTTGTTTTCAAACGACTGATAAATATCTTCCTCTGACAAATATTGGAAGGCATCACAATTCACACCTGATGCCATTTTGTTATTCCAAAGAAAACAATTATTTCGTGAAATACCTCTAGTTCTTTTTTCTGTATCAATAAAAGATTCAGGCTGGGACAGATAAACATCTACACCAAGAATAAGGTCTTCCAAGCCTTCGGGTATATCCATGCTGACATTTATGGTGTGGGTGTGAAGACTTGTGCTTGTGCCTACAGATTTCTTTTCCTGATACCAGATAAACTTATTGAATGATGTTTCAGGCGCAAGGATGAATGGATTTGATATATTTATGTGTGAGGTTCCATCATATAACTTGATAGCCAATACTCCAAAAACTGTATATTTGAAGTACTCCTTGCCTTTTTCGTTTAGTCGTTTGTTGATAAGTGAATCAAATGCGTTGAATATGATAGATGCGCCTTTGAGAGAAGTATCTACGTTATTATTAAAGTGTCTGTTCGTCTCAAAAGCATTATCCCAATCATCGCCAAGGTTGATTGATACATCACATTTCTCAGACTTAACATTGGTGATTGTTGCACTATAGCTAAGTGAAGAAAGGTCGAAACTTGTGTAGTTGCTACCTTTCCAATATGCGTACATTGTTTTCTCGTCACCTATGAAACATAAGATATTGCCAACTGCTGTGACGGCATTGACGTGGAATCCGTTGAGGTTGATGGTGTTCTTGGTTCCGTCTCCACTTTTCTCTAGCCAGTACCAAGTATCATCTGATTTACGGATGATGTAGTGAGAGTGAATCGTTTCATCGTGTGTTACCTTATGAACCAGTTCTATTGTGTCTCCTGAATCCAGCGTGATGTTCTGCTCTACTACTACTGGCTGGTGGATAGGGTGGAGTGCCCCATCCTCGTTGATGAGGTTGAGGCAGGTTGCCAACTCCCCATCCTGACAATCGTAGTCGGATGGAGAGTTGGTAAGCCCTTTGAGTATTACTTCTTGTCTTGTTGCCATGTGCTCGAATTTAAGTTTGGTCGCATGATTTCGTAATAAGGTTCTCCTTTGGCTGACTTGCGTGGGATGCAAGTCAGGCGAACCATTCTGTTGAGAGGAAGATTGTAATCATCAAGGATGGCGGTGATGGAAGGGTAGTCACTTCTGAAACCTACCTTCTTATACTTCTGATTAAATTGAAGCTGAGCGAAGGCGGTGTTGGCTTTGCGAAGTTCTTCCAAGTCCTCACGCATACAGAATCCGTATGTACCTCGGTCAGGTAGCCTGAATACGAAGATAGAAGTGTCTATACGTTCCTTCTGCATGATGTGGTCGTAGATGCCCTTGGAGAGCGTGACCGAGTTTGCTCTTCCGTCCAGAACCACAAAATCGTTGCGGTGTCTGAAACCATTGACTTTATCTATTAAATACTTGAATTTCATGTTGCAAATATAATATGAAAAGTGATAAAATGTATATTATCCGTTAACTTTCTCTTTCCGCTTGGGTCTACCATTGCGGTTGCCATACTTGGTGATGATGGCAGATGCTCGCTCAGAGCGGTAACAGCCACATGATTTGGTTCGTCCGTCACGAAGAGCAGAACCTAGAACCGTACAACCTCTGCCACAATCACACTTACATATCCAGAAAGCACCATGCTGGTGGTTCTCTTTATCAGATTTTCGGCAGACGAGTAATCTGCCGAAACGCTGTCCAGTAAGGTCTATCAACTTTCCCATACTACTTCTCTGCCAATTTCTTTGCCTCTTCAACTGATACTGGCTTTCCGCTAAGAGGAATGCGGAAGTCGAACTTTGAACGGAAACCATAATAGCCTACGAAATCGAAGCTCTGTTTCATACGCTCGTCTGTCGTGATATACTTCTTGTAAGCCTTCACCTCCTTCTCTGAGCGGTAGATAGTAGAGTTGACGAAGTAGGAACTGGTTCCCTTGTTAGCGATTACTGCAATAAAGAACTTCTTGCCAAGGAATTTCTCCTTGATACGCTGAATAATTGAGATTTTCTTTGTATTCATATATAAAATTTGATTAATTATTAAGAAGAATGCAGATAGGCTGCACTCTTAAAACTATTCGATTCCACAAGATACGATACCATCTTCTTTGTTGATTCCTCGGAAGTGTTCGCATCGCTGGCAAGCAAGACTGCCTACCATCAGGATTTCGTGGGTGTACTTGCCTTGAATGCCGAATGGGCAGGGAGTGATGTACTCGAAGTGCCCATTGATAAATTCGTTGAGGGTATATTTTGGATATTTCATAGTCTGTTAGTACGCTGTGTATAATTCTAGATTTTTGTAGTATTTCCTTGTAACAGAAAATATTTTTTTCTTGTCTCTGCCACATGACTTTTGTTCAGGACAGAATCCTCTATATACACATTGAGGAACACAAGCAGATGCAAGTAAAGGTTCGATACAAGCCAACTTATCAAGTACCTTATACCACACCTTTCTTGTCTCATTTGACGCCTTGTTGCAGAGCCTCAGTTTGGAGATATTGATAATCTCCTGAGCGTTGAGGGATAGTTGCAAGTTGACCAAATCATCCTGCCGCATATCGTGACGTGATACCTTGGAACCAGTAATGTCTGGTCGTGATGTGGAAACAAATGGCTGTGCATGAACGTGGCGAACAAAGTGATTGTTCACCCAGTATGGTATGCCATACATCTTAATATCGAACTCCAATTCTCTGAGCGGTGAATGCTCGCTGAGAATCATCTGTTTCTTGAACTCATCGCTAGGCTCATGTCCTAGCGGTTCCTTACCTTGTGTGAACCTAGCAGCATCCACAACTCGCTGCCAGTCCGTTACTCTTTTAATTTCTATTTTCATAATCTATTTTACTTTCGTGAATAATATCCTATTATAAACCCTATAGCAGTCGTACAAGAAAAAAGAAAAATGTCAAATAACAATTCAGCCATAAGCTATTCCTCCTTTCCGTCCACATTGTTATCTCCAAGAATATCCTTGATTTTCTTGGAGATGAACTCATCAGAAGCTAGTTCATTAATAAGTTCATCTATATCAGGTAACTTTGCATCAACTCCGTCTTCTTGATTTTTGGAGGCAACATATTCCTTTAGTGCTTTTACCCATGAACTATTTGCCAAGTCTGCCAATGAATCCTTTTGGCTTTCATAGGCTTTCTTCAACTCTCCGTTATCACGGAAATATCTGAGCACTTCCGTCAAAGAGAGAATAAAGTTCTTTTCAGCAATCGGGTTGCTCTTTGCCTCTTCCAGTTTTAGCATCAGGAAGAGTAATGATGCATGTAATTTTGTTTTGTCCATAATTAACCCTTTCTTCTACGATTCTTGATATGTAATGCTAAAGCGCAAAACGACAACAATAGCACTAATAATTGTCCTGCTTCCATATTACTTTTCCTCCATTATTTCTTTCTTGTTAAACTTATCGCCTTGGTGATTCGGTGGTCTTTCTTTGCCCCCCATGGCTTATTTACTGTACATACATATAAATGGTAGGGAGTCCATCTTCTGTGCCAATAAAAAGGATATACCTCTAAATTGGCTTTCATTATCTTCTTTGCTAATCTAATCTTCATACGCTACTTCTCCTTATCGAATTTGTTGCCAATAACATGAACTTTAAATAAATTAACAAATGGCTCGTAATTGTCAACTTTATCTAAACTCTTGAAGGCAAACGTTCCTTCTTCTTCAATATAAACTACCTCATAGAGATTGTCTATACACAAAAGGGCATCGTTATCACGCACTATATCGCCCTCCCAAATCTCATTGCCTTCGCAATCTTTTAACCCTGTGAACTGGCAGATAGTAGAAGGGTCAACTTCTCTCTTGTTACATATAGAATCCTCATACCATTCAATAAATGTTCCGAAAGGCGTCTTTACCAGAGAACCTTTCACCCATTTACCATCACTCAGTTTCTTTGCTTTAAACAAAATACTTCTCATTTTTATTTAATTTTGTGAGCAGTACTATTAGTATGCTTTATATGTTCATTATTACAACAATATGGATAGAAATATTTATCTGCTCCATACATAAGTTCTTCTATAATATCATCGTCACTATCTTTGCACTTAGAGTCAATAGTAACTCTAATATTTACTTCAAATTCTCTTGCCATAACTATTTATTCAATTTCAATCTTTTTAATGTAATATTCACGTGAACCATTTTCTTTACTATAATGGTCTTTTGGTATTTTTGAACGTGCCTTATCTAATGTAGTAAATATTAGTTGTGTTGGTTCATCTTCTCCTTCACAGAAACCGCCACTAACATAAGTACGTTTACACCAAATCTGATATAATATCATATGTTATTCCTCTTATTCTGTACCGAATGGAGTTCCGTCGGCAAAGGTATAATCAATGAATGCCTTTTCTAATTCTACGTAACTGCCTCTTATATAAACAACGCCATCTTCAAGAAGAACTGATTGAATATTATATGCTCTGCCGTTTGATTTATTTATAACCCATCCGAACGGCTGATGCTTTTGCATTTCATTCCAGCACTCTTCTGTATCCTTGAAAGGGCGAAACTTTACCTCTGGCTTGATGCGGTAATCCTTATAATAAGTTACTAAATGGTCTAAACTAGCTACGTTAGTATCATACCATTCTCTATTAATTGTTTTATGTTGTATAGTTTTGCCATCTACAATAGCCTGCAGAATAGTCATAATTTTTTTAAGATTCTTTATATCCATAATTCAACCCTCCAATTCTTTAAGCATTTCATTCAAATTCTTTTTAACTCTCATTAGTGCAGGATAACCTCTATCAGCATCAATATCTGGAATTTCTAATAAAGAGTCTTTAATTAACTCAATAGCTTTTTCTTTACTCATTGCTTATCCTCCTTAATTCTTTACAATAGTAATTTCTACAGCTCTACAAAACGATGCTTTAAGCTCATTTATCACCTTTAATGGTATATACTTCTCATCTACAGGAACAATATAAGTTTCCTTACCTATAACCGCACCTCCATCAGGATTTTGGTCTGTGAATGTTATTGCTATATTCATATTCTATTCTTTTTACCCTCTCCCTATTGCCAAGGAGATGGTGTTTAGTTACTTAGATGGCTCAGTATATGATACTGGTTCCCATACATCGTAAGCTGTCAGCAAAACTGGAGCGATAACAGATGGGGCAAAGATGATAGATGCTACAACATCTGGAGCATTCAACTCGTAGTTAACACCTTCTACTTTGTTTTCCTTACTAGCCCAGCCATAAGGCTTTGCCGTAATCGTAGAGCCATCTTTCTTTTTAAAAGTCTTCTCGTTAGAACAAGAAGCGAACAAACTTGCAACGACCAAGGCTGCCAAAATAATCTTTTTCATATTACTTATATTTATATCCCATAAGGGATGGTTAATAAATCACAACACAATCATCAAATACTGATACACTATCAACATTCATGGGGTTCCCATTCTCTTGTGTACCATGAGAATATGGGAAGTTGACTTCCATAGTCTTATCCTCTACCTTTGATAATTCGTTAATTAATTCTTCTACTGTCATATTCTATCTTTTATGCCCGAAGGCGGTTAGGATTTAACTATATAAAGTTGTTCATAAACAGTAGATTTCACAACAATAGGTTCAGAACCCAAGTCGTTATCATCTATCTTGATGGCAATTTCCATATCACCCTCTTCATCGTAAACATCTTGAAGCTGTTGAATAAATTCACTTATAAGCATTTTATTATATTTTTATGCCCGAAGGCAATTAATAATTGCGTCTTATATCAACTTTCCACTCCTTAGAAGAGAACTTCTTTTTGAGGTTTTTAATTAAACTCTCTATCTCTTGAAGAGATTCAAAGGCATTAACTAAATCACCTACTTGATACCAATAGTTCCATCTGTCTGGTTGCTCATCTTTCTCCTTTTGAGTGAGTGGTCTAACAAACTCCCCTTTGATGGTTTGATAGTCGTTTGGAATTTCAATTCCACCCAAATATCCACTTACCGAGCTGTTACCACACATATTGCTTACTTTAATATACAATTTTGCGTAATAATGTATTGCTCCACCACAAAGACCACAAAAAGAACTAATTTCGATATTCATGAGTCTTTTTTTGTCTTTAGTATAGCTACCCATAGTTGTATATGTTTTACCAGAGAGATTAAACTGAAATCCTTCTCCAATATTCTGAGGAATAGCCCCAGTTATCTTAGATATATCAAATCCATTTTCTATTCGTAAATAGCTGTTTGTATTCATACGCTTTGCTTCTTATGCCCGAAGGCGTTATAAACTAATGTAAAAAAATATTTTTATCACCTAAATCTTTTAATGCTATATCCTTACACTTTTGGCAAAGAAATTTGTTTCCCATGCCTTTGTCAAAACACGCTAAAGAAATAAGATCTTCTGGTTGGAATTTGTGCCCACAGCAAAAGCAAGTCTTTTGTACTGACAAATTAGAACTCTCACGCAACTCTTTAAAATGTGCAAACGTCCCAAAGTAGTGTCCTTTTTCACACCCTACAGCTTTGTAGACTTTCTTAATTATTACTTCCATACCTATACCTCCATTTCTGAGTTAAGTCCTAGACCAAAGAGTAGGTGTTGAAGTTGATGAACGTACAGAATATTACCAAGAGTGATAGCAATTTTTGTACTACCTAAAGCAGAATGCCATGTATCACCCTCTTGTAACAATCCTATCTTATCAAGCCAATATGAATCAAAACCATCAGGTTTTTTCCATCCATTCTTCTCTAGAATCTCTGGAGTGATAGGAATCGGACGAATAGCATTATTACTAATAGAGTATGTTGTACTACTATCGTTTAACATGACTACCTTAACAAAGCCACCACTCAATGAAGATATTACTTTAAATATTTTATCTTTAGCAAATTGAAGTGCTGACTTCTTTACCATTACCAAATCTCCGGGAATGTATTCTAACTTATTCATACGCTTTACTCCTCAACTTCTTTAAAGATTGCATCATTATGATTCGAGTGACTACCACTCAAAGAACGTACACAAAGAATACTACGACCCCTCGGGCAACCATCTCCTGAATTGTAATAACACCCCTCGCACATTTTTGTGCGAAGAGATGGTTTCACAAATTCAAGTTTTTCTCCAACTTTAAGTTCTATCATTGCTCATCTCCTTTCTTTTTAGGAACATACTCATCCAACTTTTCATCAAACTCATAGCAGTCTGGGCAGTAGTGTTTATTGCCTATCTCTGCCCATTCGCTTTCCATTGCTTGCTCTTTTGCAGTTCCTTCGTCCAACCAAGCCACAATGCCATTAAACTCATCAATGAATGTCTTTCCACATCTGTCACAAACTACAGAGTACATAGTAACTGGCTTAATCATGGTTGCCTCCTTTCTTGATTAAATCAAGTAAGTCTTCCACGAATAACAAATCAGTAAAAGTATATTCTCTAACTCTAACTTCCTGCTTTCCTTGATATGTGTAGCAAGCAGTTTCATATAACATAGCGTTCATATTACTATTAACTTTTGAGAATGCGAGAATCTTACCATTATCATTTCGAGGAACTTCGCTAGCAGGATGAAGCAAGTCCTTCAAGAACTCTTCTTGCATCCACTTAGCACCAGCCTTGAAGCTATCTTTGCCCATAAGACAAATCATTTCATCTTCAACCTCGCCACTATTGTATCTAGCATACTCTGTCTCAATATGCTTATTAGCAGCAGCTTCTATTTTATTTTTATCTACCATAATTACTTTACTCTTTTGAATTGAACAGCCTTTCCGTCTTTTCGCTCAGTTGACATACACTTAATGTGATTGCAGATATTTTCAAAAATATTGGTACTTATCTCATCAAAGAAGCAACCAAGACAATCTCGTCTGTCGGTCTCAACTACCTTTAACACGACTTCTGCCCCTATAGGTAAATCTTCCATAACTTTAATTTCTCATAATGTGACACTTGACAACCTTGTTTACTGCAAGAGGTTGCGATTTATTAAAATTCTCGATGATATTGCGTTCCATCTGCTCAGGGAAGATGGGTTTGGTGGGCTTTGGAATGTAGATGGTAGCTTGAATTTTGCTACCATCGCTCAAAGTCATTAAGCACCTTCTTGAAATCTGTTCTATTCCAAACATAATTTTGTCCTCCTAATATTTGCATCCGTGAAGATACGGACGTGATTCGTTATACTGCATTTTCAATTTGATGTGCTCCATCAGGTCGATATTGTGATTGTGGGCGATTGCGAAAGTCCGCATAAGAATATTCTGTAGAGTTTTTGATACGAACCAATAAGATGATTCATTATCAACAAACGAACTAAACTTTCCATTTAACCGATATAAATCGGCTGCGATATTGCTCCTATGAATATTGTTTTGAATCGTGTATTGAATCCTGCCAATTTCATATTCATCAGCAAGAACAGAATTGCTATTTATTTTAATAGGGCTTTTGCTGTTCATCCATCCTAAGAGTGATAAGATACGGATGGCAATATCAGCGAACTCGGATTCAACCGTTCCTTCAAGAGAGTTCTTGTAGGCGGTAGGAATATCTCTGCCCATCTGAATCTCGCTCTCATAGTCTTCGATACTTCCGTGGCGGTTGTGGCGGTCTGCCTGAACAGCTTCTGCCATTTCCGTGATGATGAGCATCAATTCGGTTTCTATTTCTGTACTCTCAGTATAAAAACCATGCTTTTCGGCATTCTTAAAAGCATCTTCTGCTAAGGATGCCAGTTCTTTCTGCGTTATAATTTTCATATTGTTCTTGATTTATTATTTTCTGATAGTGAATGCCATATCGTTGAGGGTGCGGCACCAGTTTATCTTGCCTTCTACGCATAACTCATTGATGGCTTGATAAGGCTGATGAAATCCTCGGTTGATTATTTCGGCTGTGATGACGTGGGGCGGCACGATGTGGGCAGCTTCACGCTCTGCCTGAATCTCTGCGATGATGGCTAGGATTTTTTCTTTCTCTGTCTTCATTTGGCGAAGGTAAAAATGAGACGTGTGTGACTTTGGACTGGAACATTAATTGTTCCAACATTCCGTTTAGGTCTTGTTGATACCACAAGCCATCGTGCATTGTTCCGATGATTGGTTTGCCTTTGTACCATAGTACCATGGTCTTGTGGGTAAACATGGCTTTGTGCGCTTTGCTTATACGCTTGCCTACCTTGATATATCCAAAAATATCCATAAGCTAGAAGAGTGATAGCTGACCAGTCTTGTCGTGGTAGTGATTTCCTGAGGGGAATATCAGTTCCTCGAACATGGCGGTCAGGCAGTTGGTTACTATTGAGTTTCCTGCAAGGGCATATAGTTTGCTTTTGCAGATAATGAGTTGACCAGACTTCTCCTTGCTCAGGAGTTTGTCTATATCAGCTTCGTGTACTCCCATCAGTCGGAAACAATCTCTTGGAGTGTACTTCCTGATTTGGATGGAGTATTTCTTTCCGTTTGGTGCGGTGTGAATGATTTCTTTGTTCATGATGGTTACGAATGTAATATCTCCTTTACGATTAAGAATAGTGGGATGCAATTACCTCCGTGTCCCATAGCTGAATTGAGAGTAGGAGAGATTCCCTTGGTGGAGTAGACTCTGGTCTGCTGCTCTATCCTGCCTTTGATTTGGAGGTTTGCTAGCTTTATAATTTTGTCGCACATTATAATTTCTTGATGATTAAAACTCCACCTTTCGGATAATGAGCGGTGTCTATGAGGTTCATGATACTTATCATAGAGAAACTGGCTGTGACTGCTACTGAGCATCCATCAGCAGTTTTCGGTATTGCTATCTTCGGGGTAGAGTTTTTCGATTGATTCATTGATGTCTGCTTTTGTGAGATATTTTTCGAGAAGGGGCTGGGATAGGAAATATTCGGGAGATACACCATCTTCCAATATGTCCTCAACCGTAGTCTCTAGCTTAATGGGAGAAGGGAAGTGATACTCTGGGTTCGGCTCATCCTCTGTTCTGAGGATGGAGATAACGAAGATACGTTCACGATGTTGAGGCACACCATAATCTTTAGAATCAAGAACCTTGTAGAAGGAGGTGTACCCGAAGGAGTCGAGGTCTTTGAGGTACTGAAAGAAGTACTTCCTCATCTTCTCTGTGAGCAGACCTTTCACATTCTCTAGCATCACATACTTCGGTTTCTTTACTGCTAGCATTCTTTTCTCCTGAAAGATAAGGGAAGAACGTGTGCCGCTGCCTTCCTCGCCACCTTGTCTGAGTCCTGCATTGGAGAAATCTTGGCATGGTGAAGACCAACTGATGAAGTCGAAGTCGGGAACCTGATACCAGTCTATCCTTGTCACGTCTCCGAAGTTCGGAATATCTCTTCCGTGCAGGAGTCCGTAGGCTTGGATGGCTGATGGTTCTATCTCTGAATAGCCCACTACCTTGAAGTCGAACTCAGGATGCTTATCTTTGAGGTACTTGAAGGCTAGGCTCTGACTGCCATAGCCAGCGAATGCCTCAAAGACTCTGAGAGGATGCTGCTTGTTGTACTTACTGATTGCTATCATTTTGGTAAACAGATTTGTGGTTTATGGATTCCATTGGATGCCCAAGCGTTCCAAGGTTCCGTTATCACGATATATCTCCAACTGCTTTCGGCATAGGCTATGAGGATTCTTTTGCAGAAGCTCTATCATACCCATGATGCGTGTCTTGAAAACGTTGTCCTTATCCGCATTTGTTACGTTCTGTTCAGCCTTCGTCTTTGCGATAAGTTGACTGATTTCGGAAGGATTCTCGTTAACTGATGTTGGCGGTGGTGTTGCTCCGATGAGTTCGTCTTCCCATCCTCGCTGGTTGAGGAAGGTTTGGAAGTTCTTTCTGTACTGCTTGTCTTCGGTTGCAATCACATATAATGGAATATACTCTATAGCTGCTTTACGGTCTTTCTTGCTCATGGAGTTCCACTTCTTTTCGAGTTTGGCTTTGCAGCCAACTTTCTTATCGTACAAGTTCCATGCTCGCTCAAAGGTATATTCGTCTTTGACTTCCTTTGGTGGAGCAGTAATCTTGTAGCCATTCTCTTTTAGAAGTTGGATGGCTTGTTTGATTTCATCTGTCATAGTTCACCATTTAAATAATTGTCGATTGCTTGGATAAATTCATCTATAGAGCGGACGATGATATACTTACCACCATGTCGTTCTACTTCATACTGGAATACCTCCTGCTCGGGTTCCTGCCTACCTTTCGGTGTTTTGTTTTCGATGCAGAGGAAACCGTACTGGGAGGTGCGCTTCAGGAGCAGCATATCAGATACTCCTGTCTTCATACCTTCTTCTTTGAGCCATGCGGCTTGTCGGGAAGTTCTCTTGCCACCATTGGGAACGGCAAAGAAGACTCCTTCAAGGTCAGGATATACCCCACGGATATACCTGACCTCTGCGGCTTGCAAGTTGTGCTCATCGTAGGATGAACGTTTGCGTATCTTCTTGCCTTCCTGCTCTAGCTTTGCCTTGATTTCTGCGTAGCTTGCCATTACCAGTCGGTTGAGAAAAGGTCGTTGAGAGAATCTTTACCCATCAGACGGATAGCTTCATTAGCAAGGCTTTTACTCTTGAAGAAAACAATTCCATAATTACCAGAGTAAGAAAACTTGGCTTTATATTCTCCGAAATATTCTTCGGCAATAAACCAATTTTGTATAGCATCTTTGAAGTTAGGTTTCCATCCTTTGTTGAGATACTTGGCGATGTTCTGCAACTTGTTGAAAGCAATCATGCGCTTTGCCTGAGCAATAGATGTGCAGTTGTCGAAGTCGTTGTAATTTGAAGAAGTCATTACCCATGATGAAACCTTGTTACTTTCATCAAGGTAGTACGCATCCTTGTTATAGAACAAATCATTGCAAATATCATCGTAAGTGATAGGCTTACCTTCCTCAGCATCATTAGTAGGCTTCTCGTCTCCTTCAATCTTCTTGCGAATCATTGGCTTGCCATCCTCGCTGATGAAGACTTGAAGGTTGTCGGGAACAGGAAGTTCTACGGCAGTACCATCAGTTGGGATAGTGCATTTTGTGAGACTCGCCTTTCCGTTATTAATGTTGGTAACGTCCTGATTGCTGATGCCTTCTGCATGAATATCAGGAGTCTCTTCCTCGGCAATCTCTGCCATCTTCTTGGCAATCATGTCTACACCTTTGCCAACGATTGCTCCGAAAAGCATCTGTACAAATGGTGGTAACTCTGGGGTGTTGTTGCGCTGACGATTACGTCTGTTGTTGCGCTTGTCGTTTCTACGTGTCATATCAACTATAATTTTGTAAAATGTTATTAAACTCGTCTTCTGTAATACCATTAGCCATGAGAATGGTTAGGATGGTATCAAGACATCTACTATATACTTCATTGAAGGCTGGCTCATCCATCTTGGCGAAGGAGATAGACTTGGCTCGCTCCAAGAACTTCTGTCCGTTGAGGTCGTAAAGCGGTTCGCTGAATCCTGATGTTATCAGCAGTTGCTCACGGAATGTGTCTATAGAACGTAGGTTTGTGCGTTGCTGCTCTGTGAGACAATCCCATGCTGCTCTGATAAGGGCGAAGAACTTGCGATGAAACTTAATGTTCCTTGGTCGAACTATGTTTGCCTTGACGATGGAACCAACCTTTATCTTTTTCATTTCCTCGTAATCATCATCCGTGTAGGGGCGAAGACCAGTGGAGGTTCTTACTAGATGGATTTCCATACCTTATATATTATTGGTTTGGGGCTGGGAAGGGAAGACCCTGCTGCTGACCACCTGCATATTGAGTGTTCTGCTGAATAGGTTGACCGCTTGCGTTAACCTGAGGGGGAAAAGCCTGCATCTGCTGCTGGATAGGTGCTGGCTGAGGTGGATAGTTGGCTGCTTGCTGCTGAGGAACCTGACCAACTTGACTCTGGACAACCTGACCTTGCTGTTGTGCATTTGGTCGCTCTACCTTCCAACAATCCAACTGATTGAACCATCGTCCGTCTCTAGACTGATGTGCCTTCAATCCGATGTTTGCGGTGATGATTTCACCTACTTGGATGCCGAACTGCTGAATCTTGTCTGAACCATAAACTTGGATAACGGCTCTTGAAGGGTACTGCTCATTCAGTTCCTCAATAACATACTCTTGGGAACTCCATTGGGTTCCGTTTTGGGAAGTTCCCATTTGAACTTGCCCTGCTGAAATAATTTTACCAGTAAATTTTACGTTCATATCTATATTAATTAAGTTTGATTCTTATTGATGGCTTGGAGATACTGACTTTTGTTAATCTCTCGTAAGCATTTGGATATTTCTCTTTGAAGAGTTTCGTGTCGAGCGTTCTCTTAGTCGTGCTCTCAACATAAGAGTAGGAACCGATATTGGTCTTGATTGATTTCTGCTTGTTGGCTTCCATCATCTTCATTATCTGCTCCTTCACATCATCCTGCTTAATCTTCAGGGCATCCATACGAGCGGTTATCAATCTGTACTCCTGCTCTAGGGCAGAGAACTGCTCAGGAACCTCCACCTTATACTGATAGTCTGCATCATCAGCGAGATAAGCGTTGATTAAATCGTCAATCTGATAATCAGCTACCCTTGGGAGCGGTTGAAACTTGCTCTGTCCGTTCTTGAACCACATGCAGACAATCTCCTTCACCTTTAGGTCGGGATTCTGCTCCTCGAACCATTTTGCGTAGATGGATAACTGGAGCGATACGTTGTCATAGTGAAGGGTGGCGGTGGTCTTGTAATCTACCAGATAGATGTTGCCTTCGTTGTCGGCAAAGATTCCATCAATGGCAGATGCGAAGTTCTCACCATCTGTAACAAGATACTCGGATGCTACATAGTGTAAATCGTATGCGACTAACATACTATGGAAGGCTTGAAGCTCTTCCGTAGGATTCGGGTACTGCTTGATGTCTGCATCGAAGATAGAGCAGAAGGTTTCAAACGTGTTGTGGATAAGACCTCCTCGCTCTGCTGCCTTCTTCAATACCGATTCAGGAATATTCTTGTAGGTGTCGGGGAAGGCTTTCTTGATAAGTGTTCCCGTTACTCCTTTCAGTTCCTTCTTGCCGATGAAGTACTGATGAGATTCCTCAATGAATGTGACTATTGGCACATTCAGAGTAATTTTCTTTGTTTCTGCTGTCATATTATTGTATACCTAATTGTTTCTTCTTGGCTGATACTGCTTGCATGAACTGAGTGTTAGAGCAGAGTGGCTGGTAATGCTGAATTACCCACAACAGATTGTCCTTGCTAACACATCTGCTCAGGTAAGCCAACCCTTCGTTCAGGTCGCTCGGGTGGTACTGAGGGGATGCTGTCTGTTGGGCGGCTGGCTGCTGAGTCTGTGTCTGCTGCTGCCCATCATTGGTGGTATCAGAATCAGCATTATCATCAATAGCAAAGAGACCGTTGAGGGCATACTTTCGAGCGTAAGAGGATGATGCTCCAGTAATCTGACTTCCATCCATGCCTTTCTTGGTTTCCTCTTCTCTAGCCCAACCAGTTGTTGTTTCGCACTCGCCCTTCTCGTTCTTGATAGTGGCGGTAGCCTTAACATAAATGCGGTTGCCTACCATTACAATATCATCTGTAATGGTTAGCGTGCATTTCTGCTTGTTGAGCAAAGGCTTGACAGCTTCTAAGATGTCCTCAGCCTTGCGATACTTGTAGCCACCGAATTTGTTGAACTGACTCTTCGGGGCTTTCAATTCTGACTGAATTGCGATAAGTTCTTTCATATCTTATATGTATTAAGTTGTTATTGATATTTCCATTGATAGAAGCTGCATTTGTAGCCACCATCTAGGTTCTTATTCGGGTTGTCACACATGGTCGAGAAGAGACAATCGTGACAACTATTTGCTTTATATATCATATTGTATGGTTTAAATGTTCAAATTAAAAGCCCCACGATTCTCACGAATGGTGGGGAAGAGAGTTTTTTATTTTAGTTTAACCTGAGCGGTCGCTACCGCATCGCAAATGTAATCTGTATGAAACACACTAATATGTCAATATTTGCAATTTCCTTTAGAAAAGGAGGGGGCAGTAAAATGAATATGATAAAAACAGCCACCTCCGTGGAGCGACATCTATACAATCTTGGCGGATGGTGAATCGCTCCTTGGTTCCCTTCTGCATTCATGGAGGCTTAGGACTCCCAGCACTAGTAATCGCACATATTGTGATATATCTGATTTCTATAAAATAACCAATTATAACTTGAACCGAATAGAAAAAAGAAAGCGTGCTGGCTGCATTAGAACCGATTTGTAGTTGTGCGCTCCTACCTTTAGATGCTACCTTATTATATAAGGGTCACGGCATCAGGTCTGCTTCTTCACAAGTGAACTCCAAGTTTTTCCAAATTCCACCTATCAGGTGTATGTACTCGCTTGCCACTTCCACGTCTAAGCACCATCTGTGGTTAATGATGCTCCTTTTGGGTACGTGTACCTCTCTAGGAAGGTTTATCCTATCCGATATAAAGCCTTGGAATCGGGCTAAATTGGGCGCAAGGTTGGACTCGAACCAACGACACTTGAAGGTGGGTGAACCTTCTTGCTCTGACCAACTGAGTTACTTGCGCTGAGTAAAAACTTAAAACCTGTAAAATTATAACGACTAAAGTTATAGTGGAGACTGGGAGTAGCAAACTCCAAAAAACCTCTGCTGTTTTCAATGACTGAAATATTATAAGACTTAACACACTAATAACTTAATACTTAACTATTCTTGTGAGGTTCAATCTCCATATATATTACTTGCCTACCTCCTTGAAGTAGGAGTGAATTTCCTTAACGGCAACAGCGAAAGCTATTACGCTGGCTACCAACATTACATCTGCTATCATAAGTTTATCTGTTTAATGGGTAAAACAATAGGCTGCTGCCTCTGATTTCAACTCTGCCATGCTCTTCCTTCGATTCTGAGTCATCCACTCTTCCAACTCGCTCTTCTTAAAGTAGAGTCGGTTGACATTTGGTTTATAGCAAGGAATGATGCGGTTTCTGACGTTCTCTCTCACTCCTCTAACCGTCATACCAAGAATGATTGCAGCTTCATTAATGTTGAGCACATTCTTTGCAGCTATGAGCGAATACTGCTCTATGCGGTCTAGCTGCTCTTTAATCTCTGGGTCTACCATATCATACGAAATTGAGGGTTTGTTGACTTGCACTAGCTGCCTTGGCTGGCTCTGTTCTACCAGTGCCCTTATCGCTGGGAGTGTTCTCCTGCTCTATCAAGGGGAGAATGCCCTTCGCTTTGAGTGATTCATATAGGAAGATTCTTCCTTTCGTTGTCCACTCGGTGTTGTACTTCACATCGTGCCGACCATCACTCCTTACGATGTCTACTGCTCTGCTGTGAACATATCCACCTTCTAAGAACTGGGCAAACAATATCCATTGACCTCTTACCTTGTGTTGGATTCTCATAGACTCCAACTCCTTGTTTAACCTCATGGCACTCATTCCGTAGTCCTGAGCAATCTGAGTAACGGTCATGGTGGCATTACTCTGCAAGATTTTGTCGTAGTAGCTGACCTTAGGCAGCATTTCGGTAATCTTGTTGCCGAGTTCCATGTTCGTCTTGCTGATAGTGAGGATTTGTTCCTGCTGCTTCTTATTTTCCAAAGCTAGCTGCTGTTTCTCCTCCTCAGCCTTGACCAGAGATTTGAGAGCTTCGAGATAGTTCTGAGGGACGGATGGATTGGATTGTTCAATCTGTCTCTTCATAGCGTTGAAGGCTTCGATGTATTTCAGTTTGAACTCCATCGCCTTCTTGCCATTGAATCCCATCGCCAGCAGAGTGAAACCATCTTGGTTCATAATGAACATAGGTTGCTCTTTGTTCTGCTCGTTCAAATAGGTTGATTCTGAGAACATTTCGAGGACGGCACAATTTTGAGCACTCCCTTCAAGTATGTTTCTGATTGCTACTAGAACAACCTTATGAGGTTTACCAAATACCTCAGCAACCAATTTGCTGTTTGTTAGAGGTTGGTTGCTTTCACCTCTGTAAACGATTTCATTCATAGAAACCTCCTTCTTTATTATTAGTAGAACACTACCTTGTCAGCCTTAACACCTCCGAACTCATTCAGGGCATCATTCCTGATGTCTTCGGCTTGCTTGCTCTGACTTCTAAAACCTAGAGCGTTGTAGATGGTTTCCCTTCGGCATCCATATCGCTCAGCAAGTTTTTTACGTCCTTCGGGCGAAACTTTGATAATTTTTATCTTTTTTACTTGCATATCTTAATTTTTTATTGTACTTTTGCTTCTAATAATTAAGCAACTTGTTGTTTACGAGTGCAAAGATAAGCAAATCCGCCTAACTAGCCAAATATTTTTGGGAAAAAGTTATCCTGATTTGCATAGTTTAAGTATAGTATAAAAATGTAAAATGTATGGAAATAACTGTGTATCAAAGAATTAAAGCGTATATTGATGATAATCGTATATCATTGAATGCTTTGGCAAAAACGCTTAATATGAATCAATCTACGGTTCTTAGGCAAGTTAAAGGTGAGCAGACGTTGTCTTCCACGTTGGTAGAGAACTTCCTAAAAGCCTACCCAGATGTGTCTGCTGAATGGTTGATGCGTGGTGTTGAGCCAATAAAAGTAGGCGAAACTGCCGAATATGTTGCAGAAAAGACTAGTGTAGATTATGCTGCTGATGCTATTCATCCTAAAGAATCAGATTCTGATGATTCTGTCTGGAAGGCAAAGTACGAGGAACTGGAGAAACGCTACGACCAGCTTCTATCTATCTTAGGCGGTGGAATGAGACAAGCAAATGTAGGATAATTAAAATGTGGTAGGTATGGAGTTACTTGTGTGTATATTCTCTACTTTCGGAATGGCGGTATTTATAGGTTATATCGTTTATCTAATTTACAGAAAACTTACATTGCCCAATGGAGTAGAAAATTTCTGCGGATGTTTAGCTTTTTATTTAGTACCATTATGCTTGATTGGTCTTTGGATTATTTCAGGTAGTGTTACTTTAAGTAGAAAGGAACTTCCTAAGAAATTATCTTTAGCAAGAGATACAATCAAATTGAAAGATAAGATGATTGATTCTTTGAAAAAGGAAAACTCAGACTTATCTTTGAAGTTATACGGAAGGAGAGAGAAAGATTTAATAAACTCTCTTAGTAATGAAGACTATCGGACTATTTTTGGGGAAGAAAAACCTTCAAAAACAGAAAGCGATATAGAGTCTTATGATAATAATGATGAAAGTGTATATATTTGTACTGGAGAATCTTCTACTAAGTATCATAGTGACCCTGATTGCCGAGGTCTTTCTCGTTGCTCAGGAGAAATAGAAGAGGTAAGCGAGGAGGAAGCTGAGGATATGGGCAGAACTCCTTGCAAGATATGCTATTAATTTAAATGTGTGAGATATGAAGAGAATTTTATGTTTTATAATGTTAGTCTTGCTGCTGGTATCATGTAGCAAGGATTCTAGTGAGGAAGTTGGGATGACTTCAAACTACATTGAGGTTGCTGGAGTTAGACATGAGATTGATAAATTTGCGATTGAAAACGAAACAGATTTTCGTATAGGCTCCAAGAAGGATGGAACTTATATTTCTTTCGGTTATACTTGGTACAAAGTACCGATTGATGAAAAGATATATTTCGTTGAGACAGATGAGTATTTAGATTATTTTGAGCTAGTCGATAACTACAAAAAATGCAACTTAACAGATGGCTCTTCTGATAGTTTTTACTTAATCAAGAAGAATGGTGATAAGTATATCGTTGATATATATATAGGTTCGTCTAAATATAAGACAATCGTACATTATGAAGGAAAAATGATATAAAGAAAAGGCATCGGGAATAAATCTCGGTGCCTTTTCTGTTACTTATCGAAGAACTTATCAATCAGCCCCATTGCTTCATCCTTCTTCTTATCCACAATCTTAGCATATATCTCGGTGGTTGATATTCGGGAGTGACCGAGTAGCTTGCTGGTGGTGTAGATGTCGGCTCCCAGCGTGAGCATCATGGTGGCGAAGGTGTGCCGAGCGGTATGGAAGGATATGTTCTTCTTGATTCCTGCTGCCTTCGCCCATACCTTAATATGATAGTTGATGTTCGGCTGCTGGCATAGTTCATAGAATACCAGTTCGTCTTTAGTCTTTTCAGGTAACCATTTCATCGCCTCGTTGGATAGCTGATAGCTTACTACTCGCTGAGTCTTCTCCATCGTCTTGGTCAGGCGGTAGGATGATGTTCCGTCAGGATTCTTCACCTCTTCAATGTCGCTCCATTTCAGCTTCCTGATGTCCGAGATACGAAGACCTGAAAAACATGAGAACATGAATGCTTGCTTGGTATGCTGGCTGTAGCATTCAGTTGCAGCCAGTTTCTTCACCTCCTCAATATCTAGGTATACTCGCTCGCTCTCAGGAGACCCGAACTTATAGCTTGGGTCTATGAGGGATAGGGGATTCATCTGAATGATGCCATCACGTACCGCCTGATTCAGAACCGTACCAAAGCAAGTAAGGTACACCTTCTTGGTTACTTCGCTAAACGGCTGTCCACCTCTCTTGGTGGCAGTCCTCAGATACTCTATCCACTTCATGCAAAACTTCTTGTCTATGTCGACCATCTTGGTAGATTCGCCACAGAACTTGATGATGTGCTTCTTAACATTCTCAATGGTCTTGCTGGATTCATCCGACCTACTTGCCTTCTGCTTGGCAGCCTTCACGATGTCTAGCCATTCTACCAAGCGCATGTTCTTGTTGCTGCTGAATACTCCTGCCTTTCGGTTCTTCAAGTCGAGAACCCTCTGAGCCTTGATGATATTCGCACTAGCCATCGTCTCAGCATTCTTCGCCCTCGCTTTCGCCCTTTCTCTACCAACCTCTGGGATGAGGTATAGTTTGAGAAATTCATAACTCCTCTTTCCGTCCATATAGATGTCCAGATAGATACTCTTGTTTCCGTTGGCAAGTTCCTTGAATCTGATAGTGACTGGCTCCTTGTCGATTGTTTTCTTCCTTCCCATAAGCCTACATTTATTAATTTGCTGCAAAGATAAGCAATTTTTTTGTTACTCGCAAATTTTCGGTAACAAAATAGTAACAAAACTATAACATATCTATTGTATACCTACCTGTCAGGTATTATACGGATAATTATTTTTCCGTATAAATAATGTGTTGATAACTAAGCGGATAGGTATACATTTGATATACAAAAGGAGTACTTTCACAAGCACCCCTTTTCATATTATACAAAAACATTATGAAT
>ERZ773227.907-NODE-907-length-24070-cov-3.956486_pt1 | contig 24070 bp, 15 predicted proteins | sample MGYA00580525_ERZ773227 | MGnify/ENA primary metagenome ERZ773227 (study PRJEB29015, sample SAMEA2737782) | human gut metagenome | biome: human gut; feature: human-associated habitat; material: faeces | place: China | collected 2012 ... | reverse complement strand
AAATGGATGAGGGTCAGCGCCAGGCCGATGGCGATGGGGGCAAAGCCCGCCGGCGCATGTTTATCGGTCGCGCCATGAATAACCAGCAGGAAGCCGCAGGTCAGGACAATTTCAATGACGATAGCCGACAGCATGGAGAAGCCGCCCGGGGAGTGTTCGCCATAGCCGTTGGAGGCGAAGCCGCTGGCGGCGGCATCAAAGCCGGCTTTACCGCTGGCAACCACGTACAGCACCGCCGCGGCAATAATTCCGCCGACCACCTGAGCGATAATATAGCCAATGACCTCTTTTGCCGGAAAACGGCCGCCGGCCCACAGGCCTAAGGTGACCGCCGGGTTGAAATGCCCCCCGGAAATATGGCCGACCGCAAACGCCATGGTTAATACCGTTAAGCCAAATGCCAGCGCGACGCCGGCAAAACCAATACCCAGCTCGGGGAAAGCCGCGGCGAGCACGGCGCTACCGCAGCCGCCAAATACAAGCCAGAAGGTGCCGAAGCATTCGGCTGCTAATTTTCTGAACATAACCACCTCAATTAAATTGTTTACGCGCACGAGCGGACCGTGCCGGTCTTTATTTATCGTGATAAGGGATGACGATAAAAATAAAGCGGCGTTATTCTAGAGATAATCGCCATCCCGGAGCCAGTTAAATATATTGATATTATTTGATTTAGGGCAAGGTGAGTGGATTCCTTTTGCCAGTTTAGCCTTTCCTTTATCCATGGAAGATTATCAATAGTGTAGATCATAACGCCTGAAATAAAACTATTTTGTTTGATGAATAATCAACAGCCGGTAATAGGCGATAAGTGAGTAATTTTATGAATATATTTAATCCGCTGAATATGAGCCACGGATGCGATTAAGCAGAGTGTCATCTTGCCTCCGCCCTCGCTATACTGTTGATTACTGAAGGAGAGTGGTGGTGTAGCGGAGGGGATATGCTTCTTGAGCGCGTAGAAATCGTCGGTTTTCGCGGTATCAATCGTTTGTCGTTGATGCTGGAGCAAAATAACGTCCTGATCGGGGAGAACGCGTGGGGGAAGTCCAGTCTGCTTGATGCGCTGACCCTGCTTTTGTCGCCGGAGTTCGATCTTTATCACTTTGTTCGCGATGATTTCTGGTTTCCCCCGGGCGACATCCAGGGGCGCGAACACCATTTGCATATTATCCTGACCTTCCGCGAAACGGAGCCAGGCCGCCATCGGGTCCGGCGTTTCCGTCCGCTTCAGCGCTGCTGGGTGCCTTGCGATGACGGGTATCACCGGGTGTTCTATCGCCTGGAGGGCGAGCTCGCCGAAGATGACAGCGTGATGACCCTGCGGAGCTTTATCGATGGTGAAGGCGAAGCGTTGGTGCTGGAGGAGATTGATGAGCTGGCCCGACACCTGGTGCGTTTGATGCCGGTGCTGCGCCTGCGCGATGCGCGCTTTATGCGCCGCATCCATAACGGGACGGTACCGCACTCGCCGCAGATAGAGATCACCGCCCGTCAGCTGGATTTTCTCTCCCGTGAACTGGTCAGCCATCCGCAAAATTTATCGGACGGTCAGATCCGTCAGGGGCTATCGGCCATGGTGCAACTGCTTGAGCATTACTTTGCCGAGCAAAGCAGCGCTCAGACGCGGCATCGCCTGATGCGGCGGCGCTCCCATGATGAACAGCGCAGTTGGCGTTATCTGGATATTATCAACCGGATGATCGACAAGCCCGGCGGGCGCAGCCATCGGGTGATCCTGCTGGGGCTGTTTGCCACCCTCCTGCAGGCGAAAGGGACGGTGCGCCTCGATCGCGACGCGCGACCGCTGCTGTTGATTGAAGATCCCGAGACCCGTCTGCATCCGATCATGCTTTCCGTCGCCTGGCACCTGCTGAATTTGTTGCCGCTGCAGCGTGTGACCACCACCAACTCCGGAGAGCTGCTGTCCCTGACGCCGGTAGAGCAGGTCTGCCGGCTGGTGCGTGAGTCGACGCGGGTATCGGCGTGGCGGTTGGGGCCGGGCGGAATGAATGCCGAAGAGAGCCGGCGCATTGCTTTTCACATTCGCTTCAATCGCGCCTCATCGCTCTTCGCCCGCTGCTGGCTGCTGGTGGAGGGAGAGACGGAAACCTGGGTTATCAACGAACTGGCCCGGCAGTGCGGTCATCATTTTGATGCTGAAGGGGTTAAGGTGATCGAATTCGCCCAGTCCGGCCTGAAGCCATTGATCAAATTTGCCCGCCGGATGGGGATCCAGTGGCACGTGCTGGTGGACGGCGATGAGGCGGGGAAAAAATATGCCGCGACGGTACGAGGTCTGCTTAATAACGATCGCGAGCTGGAGCGCGACCATCTGACCAGTCTGCCGGCGCTGGATATGGAACACTTTATGTATCGTCAGGGATTTGATGACGTTTATCATCGGGTGGCGCAGATCCCGGATAATGTCCCGATGAATATGCGGCGGGTGATCACCAAAGCCATCCATCGCTCATCCAAGCCGGACCTGGCGATTGAGGTGGCGATGGAGGCCGGCCGCCGTGGCGTGGACGCTGTGCCGACGCTGCTGAAGAAAATGTTCTCACGGGTGCTGTGGTTAGCCCGCGGTCGTGCCGATTAATCTCACCGCCGTCGTCATTTACGGCGGCACAAAGCTCTCCGGCAGCTAAACAAAACGTCATTGACGAGAAAAATGGGTGTCCTGTTGCCAACGGGTTTCGATAGAATCACCGCCTGGAGCGGCAGGGAAACAGCAGGAATCGGAATATGAAAGTGAAGGGAAAACGCAGGACCGTCTGGTGGCTGTTGGCGATCGTTGTGCTGGGGCTGGCTATCTGGGGATGGCGGATCCTCAATGCGCCGCTGCCGAACTACCAGACGCTGGTAGTTCGCAAAGGGGATCTCCAGCAGAGCGTGCTGGCCACCGGCAAACTGGATGCCCTGCGAAAAGTTGACGTCGGCGCCCAGGTCAGCGGACAGCTGAAAACGCTGCACGTCAATATTGGCGATAAGGTTAAAAAGGATCAGTTGCTGGGGGTTATCGATCCGGAGCAGGCGCAAAACCAGATTAAAGAGGTGGAAGCGACGCTCATGGAGCTGCGCGCCCAGCTCAATCAGGCGCGCGCGGAGAGCAAACTGGCGCAAGTGACTCTGGCCCGTCAGCAGCAGCTGGCGCAGCGCCAGCTGGTCTCGCGGCAGGACCTTGATACCGCGGCCACCGATTTGGCGGTGAAACAGGCGCAGATCGGCACTATTGAAGCGCAAATAAAGCGTAACCAGGCGACGCTCGATACGGCGAAGACCAACCTCGATTACACGCGGATCCTGGCGCCGATGGCCGGCGAAGTGACGCAAATTACCACCCTGCAGGGACAGACAGTGATCGCCGCCCAGCAGGCGCCTAACATTCTGACGCTGGCGGATCTCAGCACCATGCTGGTTAAAGCGCAGGTCTCTGAAGCAGATGTCATCCACCTCAGACCGGGGCAAAAAGCGTGGTTTACCGTGCTGGGCGACCCGCTTACCCGTTATGAAGGTAAACTGAAAGACATTCTGCCGACGCCGGAAAAAGTGAATGACGCCATCTTCTATTATGCCCGCTTCGAGGTTCCGAACCCGCAGGGGATCCTGCGCCTCGATATGACTGCGCAGGTGCACATTCAGCTGGCTGAGGTGAAGAACGTGATTACTATCCCGCTGAGCGCCCTGGGCGACGCGGTAGGCGATAACCGCTACCACGTTCGACTGTTGCGCACCGGTGAGGTCAAAGAGCGTGAGGTTATCATTGGCGCCCGCAATGATACCGACGTCGCAGTGGTGCAAGGTCTGGAAGAGGGCGACGAAGTGATCGTCGGCGAGAGCGCGAGCGGGGCGGCAAAATGACGGCGCTGCTTGAGCTGCGAGATATACGTCGCAGCTATCCTTCCGGCGACGGCAGCGTTGAGGTCCTGAAGGGGATCACCCTCAGCATCCATGCGGGTGAGATGGTGGCGATCGTCGGGGCCTCCGGCTCGGGAAAATCGACGCTGATGAATATCCTTGGCTGCCTCGACAAACCCACCAGCGGCACCTATCGGGTAGCGGGAACCGATATCGCGCAGCTGGATGGCGATGCGCTGGCCCGTCTGCGGCGGGAACACTTTGGCTTTATCTTTCAACGCTACCATCTGCTGTCCCATCTGACCGCCGCGCAGAATGTCGAAGTGCCGGCGGTGTATGCCGGCAGTGAACGGCGCGCGCGCCTGGCGCGCGCTCATGAGCTGCTGGTGCGGCTGGGGCTGGGCGAGCGCGCCGACTATCAACCGTCACAGTTGTCCGGCGGTCAGCAGCAGCGGGTCAGTATCGCCCGCGCCCTGATGAATGGCGGGGAGGTGATCCTCGCTGATGAACCGACCGGCGCGCTGGACAGCCATTCCGGCGAAGAGGTAATGGCGATCCTGCACCAGCTAAAAGCGCAGGGGCACACGGTCATCATTGTGACCCACGATCCGCAGGTCGCCGCTCAAGCGGAGCGGATCGTCGAGATCCGCGATGGCGAGATCGTCCGCAACCCGCCCGCCAGCCGCCAGGGCGGCGGACTGCGCGCCCGTCCGCAGGCGGAGCCTTCGGCGTGGCGTCAGTTTACCAGCGGCTTTCGCGAAGCGCTGGTGATGGCCTGGCGAGCGATGGCGGCGAATAAAATGCGTACCCTGCTGACCATGCTCGGCATTATTATCGGTATTGCCTCGGTGGTGTCGATCGTGGTGGTGGGGGATGCCGCCAAGCAGATGGTGCTGGCAGATATTCGCGCCATCGGCACTAATACCATTGATGTGTATCCTGGTAAGGATTTTGGCGACGACGACCCGCGCTATCAGCAGGCGCTGAAGTATGACGATTTGCTGGCGATCCAGAAGCAGCCGTGGGTGCGCTCCGCCACGCCGGCGGTTTCAAAAAGCCTGCGCCTGCGCGCCAACAATATTGACGTTGCCGCCAGTGCGGAGGGGGTCGGTCCACAGTATTTTAATGTCTACGGCATGACCTTTAGCGAAGGCAATACCTTCAATGAACTGCAGCTCAACAGTCGGGCACAGGTGGTAGTGCTCGACAGCAATACCCGTCGGCAGCTGTTTCCCAATAAAGCGAAAGTGGTGGGAGAGGTGATTCTGGTGGGCAATATGCCGGCCACGGTGATTGGCGTTGCGGATGAAAAGCAGCCGATGTTCGGCAGCAGCAAAATTCTCCGCGTCTGGTTGCCCTACACCACCATGGCGGGAAGAGTAATGGGTCAGTCGTGGCTGAACTCCATCACTGTGCGCGTTCATGAAGGCTACGACAGTGAAACCGCAGAGAAACAGCTGCTGCGTCTGCTGGAGCTGCGGCATGGTAAAAAAGATGTATTCACCTGGAATATGGACAGCGTCTTGAAAACCGCCGAAAGGACCACACATACCTTACAGCTGTTCCTGACATTGGTGGCGGTGATTGCCCTGGTGGTCGGCGGGATTGGCGTAATGAATATTATGCTGGTGTCGGTGACCGAACGAACCCGGGAGATCGGCATCCGCATGGCGGTTGGCGCCCGGGCCAGCGATGTGCTGCAGCAGTTTCTCATTGAAGCGGTGCTGGTTTGCCTGGTCGGTGGCGCGCTGGGCGTAGCATTGTCGCTGATGATCGCCTTTATTTTACAGCTGTTTCTCCCCGGCTGGGAGATTGGTTTTTCTCCGCTGGCGCTGCTGACGGCGTTTCTCTGTTCGACGCTGACCGGGGTGCTGTTTGGTTGGCTGCCTGCGCGCAACGCGGCGCGGCTCGATCCGGTGGATGCCCTGGCGCGAGAATAGGCGGGGCGAGAAATAAAAATGCCAGTCAGAAGGACTGGCATTTTATTAGCAGGATGTACACAATGAAGCAAAAGAGTTATGCAGCCGTTTCCGCTTCCACAGGGACGATCACGCTGGCGTGGTTGCCTTTTGGCCCCTGGTGAACATCAAACCGAACGGCTTGTCCGGCTTTTAGCGTTCTGTAACCATCCATCTGGATGGTGGAGTAATGGGCGAAAATGTCTTCGCCGCCGCCCTCAGGGCAGATAAAACCGAACCCTTTGGCATTGTTGAACCACTTAACAGTACCCATTTCCATACTTCGACATCCTTCGTAAATCTTTATTAGTAAGATGGAATGAACCGGTGGTGGAGTGACGAGTTGTTCAATTGCTCGCCAACTCTCGCCACTACAATTTAGAGAAATACGAAAACGCGTCAAGCGATTGAGGAGGGGGAACGGCGAAAAATGCGTCAAAATTTGAAGCAGTTAACGCTATTGCCGGGGAATGTGACAGCCGTCGCGGATAGAAGCGATAGATGATAGTTATCTATGATCTATTGTAGATTTGTGATGAGCATAACCTCTGGTCATCGACAGGCCTCCGCCTGTTGGCAACAGCAACCGATGATGAACACTGACGATGAGTAAGAGAGATTGGCTGGACTTCGAGCACCTGGTTGACGACGAAGTTCGTGATGCGATTAAACCGCCATCTATGTATAAAGTGATATTGGTCAATGATGACTACACTCCGATGGAGTTTGTTATTGACGTGTTACAAAAATTCTTTTCTTATGATGTTGAACGTGCAACGCAACTGATGCTCACGGTTCACTATGAAGGTAAGGCGATTTGTGGCGTGTTTACCGCGGAAGTGGCGGAGACCAAAGTCGCTATGGTGAATCAGTACGCGAGGGAGAACGAGCATCCATTGCTGTGTACGCTGGAAAAAGCCTGAATACAGGCATGAAAATTGGGGGAGGTGCCTATGCTCAATCAAGAACTGGAACTCAGTTTAAATATGGCTTTCGCCAGAGCGCGCGAGCACCGTCATGAGTTTATGACCGTCGAGCACTTGCTGCTGGCTCTGCTAAGCAACCCCTCGGCCCGTGAGGCCCTGGAAGCGTGTTCAGTGGACCTGGTGGCATTGCGTCAGGAACTTGAAGCCTTCATCGAACAAACCACACCCGTTCTGCCAGCCACGGAAGAAGAGCGCGACACCCAGCCGACGCTAAGCTTCCAGCGTGTGCTGCAGCGCGCCGTCTTCCACGTACAATCTTCTGGCCGCAGCGAAGTGACCGGCGCCAACGTGCTGGTGGCGATTTTCAGCGAGCAGGAGTCGCAGGCCGCCTACCTGCTGCGTAAACATGAAGTGAGCCGTCTTGATGTGGTGAACTTCATTTCTCATGGTACACGCAAAGACGAGCCGAGCCAGTCTTCCGATAACAGCGGAAGCCAGCCTGGCAATGAAGAGCAAGCCGGCGGGGAGGAACGTATGGAAAACTTCACCACCAACCTCAATCAGCTTGCTCGCGTCGGCGGCATTGATCCTCTGATCGGCCGTGAAAAAGAGCTGGAGCGCGCGATTCAGGTCCTGTGCCGTCGGCGGAAAAATAACCCGCTGCTGGTGGGGGAATCCGGCGTCGGTAAAACCGCGATCGCCGAAGGCCTTGCCTGGCGTATTGTGCAGGGCGATGTGCCGGAAGTGATGGCCGACTGCACTATCTACTCGCTCGACATTGGCTCTTTGCTGGCAGGGACCAAATATCGTGGCGATTTTGAAAAACGCTTCAAAGCGTTGCTCAAACAGCTGGAGCAGGATACCAACAGCATCCTGTTTATTGATGAAATCCACACCATTATCGGTGCGGGGGCGGCGTCTGGCGGCCAGGTCGATGCGGCTAACCTGATCAAACCGCTGCTTTCCAGCGGCAAGATCCGGGTGATCGGCTCCACCACTTACCAGGAGTTCAGCAACATCTTTGAAAAAGATCGTGCGCTGGCCCGCCGTTTCCAGAAGATCGATATTACCGAACCGTCGGTGGAAGAGACGGTCCAGATTATCAACGGCCTGAAGCCGAAGTACGAAGCGCACCATGATGTGCGTTATACCGCCAAAGCGGTGCGTGCGGCGGTTGAACTGGCGGTGAAATACATTAACGATCGTCATCTGCCGGATAAGGCGATTGACGTCATTGACGAAGCGGGCGCGCGGGCGCGCTTAATGCCGGTCAGCAAGCGTAAGAAAACGGTTAACGTGGCGGATATCGAATCAGTGGTGGCGCGCATTGCGCGGATCCCTGAGAAGAGCGTCTCCCGCAGCGATCGCGACACGCTGAAAAACTTGGGCGACCGTCTGAAAATGCTGGTCTTTGGACAGGATAAAGCCATCGAGGCGCTGACCGAGGCTATTAAAATGGCGCGCGCCGGGCTGGGCCATGAGCACAAGCCGGTGGGATCGTTCCTGTTCGCCGGGCCGACCGGGGTCGGGAAAACCGAAGTGACCGTCCAGCTGGCGAAGGCGTTAGGGATTGAGCTGCTGCGCTTTGACATGTCCGAATATATGGAACGTCATACCGTCAGCCGTTTGATCGGGGCGCCTCCGGGCTACGTCGGCTTCGATCAGGGCGGGCTGCTGACCGATGCGGTGATTAAACATCCGCACGCGGTATTGCTGCTTGATGAGATCGAAAAAGCGCATCCGGACGTGTTCAACCTGCTGCTGCAGGTGATGGATAACGGGACGCTGACCGATAATAACGGCCGTAAAGCGGACTTCCGCAACGTGGTGCTGGTGATGACCACCAACGCCGGGGTGCGGGAAACCGAGCGTAAATCGATTGGCCTTATTCAGCAGGACAACAGTCCGGATGCGATGGATGAGATCAAAAAGATCTTTACGCCGGAGTTCCGTAACCGCCTCGACAACATCATCTGGTTCGATCATTTGTCTACCACGGTGATCCATCATGTTGTCGACAAGTTTATCGTCGAGCTGCAGGTCCAGCTGGACCAGAAAGGCGTCTCCCTGGAAGTGAGTCAGGAAGCGCGCGACTGGCTGGCGACGAAAGGCTACGATCGGGCGATGGGGGCACGTCCAATGGGACGCGTCATTCAGGACAACCTGAAAAAACCGCTGGCGAACGAGCTGCTGTTTGGCTCGCTGGTCGACGGTGGTCAGGTCACTGTCTCTCTGGACAGCGACAAAAATACGCTGACTTACGACTTCCAGAGCGCTCCGAAGCACAAACCGGAAGCGGCCCACTAAGGCGATATCTTCAATGTAAAAAACCGGCCAGGGGCCGGTTTTTTTTGCTGACGGCAGAAATGAAAAGACCGGGAATTATCCCGGCCTTCAGCATCTGACGCCTTAGGGGCGAAAACAATCAGCGACTACGGAAGACAATGCGGCCTTTGCTCAGGTCGTACGGGGTCAGCTCAACAGTCACTTTGTCGCCCGTCAGAATGCGGATGTAGTTTTTACGCATTTTACCGGAGATATGCGCGGTTACCACGTGACCGTTTTCCAGTTCTACGCGGAACATAGTGTTAGGCAACGTTTCAAGTACGGTGCCCTGCATTTCAATATTGTCTTCTTTGGCCATCTAGTCCTCTGGGGTATCACTACCGTAGTTTTGAACCGGCAAGATAATGCCGAAGTTCATCATGTAAGTAAAGTTTTACGTATCTACCCTGAATCATTCACCTTGCCGCAAGGCGCATAGTCAGCGCAGCGGCTACGGAAATATGACGGGTATGAATCGCCGAAGTAGTTTTGGCGCATTGCCCGGGACACACACGGCCATGCCGCGTGACAGGCGCAAACGTAAAGGGGAGTGACAGAACGATGGGCGTTATCTGACTCTTATTATTCCCAAACGGCGGCGGGGCAACAGGCAGAAGCTACTCTACCGCGCAATTATACCATCCTGACGCAAAATGTGCTGAAAACATTTTATTATCCGCCAGGAAATAGCACCCGCGGCACCCAAAATCGCTCGGGCAGTCGGTAGCCGCGTAATACCGACAGATAGTCCAGATAATCGCGGCGGGGAATATCCACTGCGCCTAATGACGCGGTATGGTTGTTCAGTACCTGGCAGTCAATTAATTTACCGCCGCTGTGCGCAAAGTCCTGGCAAAATACCAGCAGCGCGGTTTTGGAGGCATTTTCTGCCCGGCTAAACATCGATTCGCCGCAAAACAGCGCTCCCTGCGCTACGCCGTACATTCCTCCCACCAGGGTATTCTCCTGCCAGACTTCAATGGAGTGGGCATGACCCAGCTCATGCAGCTGGTGATAGGCGCGAACGATACTGCTGGTTATCCAGGTGCCTTCGTCACGATCGCTGGCGCAGCCCTCAATCACTTCGCCAAAGGCGTGGTTGAGCGTGACCCGGTAGGGCGAACGCTGATGAAAGCGCTTCATGCTGCGGCTAAGATGGAAGTGCTCTGGCCAAAGTACCGCCCGGGGGTCGGGCGACCACCAGAGGATCGGGTCGCCAGGGGAAAACCAGGGAAAAATACCACGCTGATAGGCCATCAGCAGCCGCGCGGGGCTCAGATCGCCGCCGAGCGCCAGCAGGCCATTAGGTTCTCGCAAGGCGCCTTCCGGAGAGGGGAAGGCGATAGAGTGCCGGGAGAGCTGAACCAGACGCATTTTAACCTCAATACGCATCAGCAAAAATTAGATAATAGAATAGCCTACAGACGCTGTTTAAACTGGAAGTACCGGCCCTGTTTAGCGAGCAGCTCCGCGTGACTACCTTGCTCAATTATCTGGCCGTTGTCCATGACTATTATCTGATTAAAACCCGCCAGGCCCCGCAGGCGATGGGTCACCATCAGCACGGTTTTGTCGCGCATGACATCTGCCAGCAGATGCAGGATCTGGCTTTCGGTGGCCGCATCCAGACCTTCTGTCGGTTCATCGAGCAGCATCAGCGGCGCATCGTGGAGCAGCGCGCGGGCAATGGCCAGTCGGCGCAGTTCGCCGCCGGAGAGCTGACGCCCGCCTTCGCCCAGCCAGCCGTTAAGACCACCATCTTGCAGCAGTTTTTCGAGGCCCACCTTCTCAAGGGTAGCGCTGAGATGAGCGTCATCCGCTTCAGGCGCCGCCAGCAGCAGGTTGTCGCGCAGGGTGGCGCTGAACAGGTGCACGCGCTGCGGCACTACGCTCATTGCCTGCCGCAGAGTGGCTTCGCTGAGGCCGGAGAGCGGCTGATTGTTGAGCAGAATCTCTCCCTGTGACGGGTCCCAGGCGCGGGTAAGCAACTGCAACAGCGTCGATTTTCCGCAGCCGGTCCGGCCAAGAATGGCGATGTGCTCTCCGGCGGCAATCTGCAGGGAAATATTCTCCAGGGCAGGGGAGGGCTGCTGAGGATAGCGGAAGGTGACCTCCTGAAGCGTTAGGGCCACCTGCGCTGGCGGACTGGCTTCATCTTCGACAAAGGTGACCTCCGGCTGCTGGTCGGTAATCTGCGAGATCCGCCGCGCGGAGGCCATCACCTGGCCTAAATGCTGGAAAGCGCCAGTGACTGGCGCCAGGGCTTCAAAAGCCGCCAGCGCGCAGAATACGAATAGCGCGATCAGCGCCCCGGGCTGACTATTGCCGCCGACGCCGTCTGAGGCCAGCCAGAGCATGGCCACCACGGCGATGCCACCGATTAACAGCATTACCGCCTGCGAAACCGCGGTCAGCTCGGCCTGGCGCCGCTGTGCATCCTGCCAGCTCAGCTCGGTCTTTTCCATTTGTGCGCGGTAGCGGTCGCTGGCGTTAAATACCATCAGCTCCGCCTGACCCTGCAGCCAGGCGGTGAGCTGTTGGCGATACTGGCCGCGCAGCTGCGTCATACTTTCGCCGGCTGGCTTACCTGCGCGATAGAACAGCGGCGGCATAACCAGCAGAGTCGCCAGCATGATACCGCCGAGCGTCAGCGCGAGGGGGACGTCGAGCAGACTTAATCCGCAGGTGACGACCACAATCACCACCAGCGCGCCGACCAGCGGCGAAATGACCCGCAGGTAGAGATGATCCAGGGTGTCAACGTCGGCCACCACCCGGTTGAGCAGCTCACCCTGGCGAAAGCGCGCCAGCCCCGCCGGAGAGAGGGGGAGCAGTTTGCTGAAGGTGAAAACGCGCAGGTGCTGCAGCACGCGAAAGGTAGCGTCGTGGCTGACCAGGCGCTCAAAGTAGCGCCCGGCGGTACGGATAATTGCCGCGCCGCGAACGCCCGCGGCAGGCAGCATATAGTTAAAACTGTAGATCCCGGCGACGCCCACCACCGCTGAAGCGGAGAGGAACCAGCCGGAGAGCGTCAGCAGGCCGATGCTGGCCAGCAGGGTCACAATGGCCAGCACGACGCCAAGCAGCAGCATCCATTTATGGCGCTTATAGAGCGCCAGATAGGGTAAAAGTGCGCGCATTTAAATCTCCTCCTGACGATGGGCCAGCAGCGCCGAGAAGACCCCACCAGCACGGGCCAGCGTGGCGTAGTCGCCTTGTTCGATAATCTGTCCGTCCTGCATCACCCAGACGTCGTCCCAGTCGGCCAGCCCCTCAAGCTGATGGGTGACCAGCAGCGTGGTTTGCTCACTGGAAGCGTGGATCAGGGCCTGCATGACTCGCTGTTCGCTATGGGCGTCAAGGCTGGCGGCAGGTTCATCCAGCAGCAGCAGGCGGCACGGCACCAACAGCGCGCGGGCGACCGCGATACGCTGCGCCTGGCCTACCGACAGACGCCCCGCCTGATCGCCTACGGCGGTATGGATCCCCTGCGGCAGCAGGGCGATAAACTCGCTGACCCAGGCCTTGTCCAGCGCCAGCCTAAGCTGTGCTTCGCTAGCTTCGGGCCACGCCAGCAGCACGTTTTCCCGCAGCGTGGCGGCAGGTAACTGCGGATTCTGTCCTACCCAGCTCAGCAGGCGGCGCCAGCGCTCAGCGTCCAGCTCGCGCAGCTCTACGCCGTTGACCATCAGCGACCCCTCATAGGGCAGAAAGCCGAGCAGTGTATTCAGCAAAGAGCTTTTCCCGGCTCCGCTCTGGCCGACCAGCACCACGCGAGCGCCGGCGGGCAGCGCAAAATTAAGCGGCCCCGCCAGAACTTTACCTTCCGGAGATTTGATCACCAGGTCGCGCGCTTCCACGCTAATCAGATCGTTGTCATTTAACGTTTTCTCGCCACGCTCTACCTGGGTCAGCGGCGTTTCCATAAACGTTTTCAGGCTGTCTGCGGCGCCCACGGCCTGAGCTTTGGCATGGTAGAAGGTACCCAGGTCACGTAACGGCTGGAAAAATTCCGGGGCGAGGATCAGCGTCAGGAATCCGGCCATCAGCGTGACGCCCGCGCCATAGTGGCCGAAGTTCAGCTCGCCAAGGTAAGAAAAGCCAAAATACACCGCTACCAGCGCAATGGAGAGGGAGGTGAAAAACTCCAGAACCCCGGAGGAGAGGAAGGCCAGACGCAGGACTTCCATGGTGCGTTGGCGAAAATCCTGCGAGGCGTCGCGAATATTATCGGTTTCTGCCTGACCGCGATGAAAAATACGCAGGGTTTCCATGCCGCGCAGGCGGTCGAGGAAGTGGCCGCTGAGGCGGGCCAGCGCCTGGAAGTTACGCCGGTTGGCGTCGGCGGCGCCCATCCCGACCAGCGCCATGAAAAGCGGGATCAGCGGGGCGGTGCCGAGAAGGATCAGCGCGGCGGCCCAGTTAATCGGAAAAATAGTAATAACGATCAGCAGCGGTACGCAGGCCGCCAGCGTCATCTGGGGCAGGTAGCGGGCATAATAGTCGTGCATGTCGTCGATTTGCTCAAGAATAAGCGTTGCCCAGCTGCCGGCCGGTTTGCCCTGGATCCACGCCGGGCCTGCCTGCTGGAGGCGGTCAAGAACCTGGCGGCGAATTTCATAGCGAATATGCTGCCCGGCCTGAAAGCCGACCCGCTCACGCAGCCAGACCACCCAGGCGCGTAGTACAAAGATCAGCACCAGCAGCGTGAGCGGCAGCAGCAGGGCGGTCGCTGGAATATTCTCCATCACCATCCGGTGCAGGATCCGCGCCAGGAACCAGGCCTGCGCCACGATCAGCAGACCGCTCGCCACGCCAAGCAGGCGGGAAATCATCAACCAGCGACGGGAGATAATGCTTTGCTGTTTTAACCAGCGGGTTAACTCTTGTTGACGGGTTTTATTCATTGCGCGCTTTGCAGGTGTCGTTATCGGAGTATTGGGCACGGCAATGTTACATCGCAGCAAAAATAAAGGCGACTTTTCGTCGCCTTCTTTACCTTTGTTACTGACTTGTAAAGATTATTTGCAAGCGTCAGCCAAACCGTCGAGGTAACGCTCCGCATCCAGCGCCGCCATGCAGCCGGTGCCCGCAGAAGTGATGGCCTGACGATAGATATGGTCCATGACATCGCCGGCGGCGAACACGCCCGGGATGCTGGTCTGGGTCGCATTGCCGTGGATACCGGACTGCACTTTGATGTAGCCGTTCTCCAGCTCCAGCTGGCCCTCAAAGATGGCGGTGTTCGGGCTGTGGCCGATGGCGACAAATAAACCAGCCACTTCCAGGGACTCGACATTGTCGCTGTTTTTGGTATCGCGCAGGCGCAGGCCGCTGACGCCCATCTGGTCGCCGGTCACCTCTTCGAGGGTACGATCGGTATGCAGCACGATGTTGCCGCTTGCCACTTTATCCATCAGGCGTTTGATGAGGATTTTTTCCGCACGGAAGGAATCGCGACGGTGGATCAGGTGTACCTCAGAGGCGATATTCGACAGATACAGAGCCTCTTCCACTGCGGTGTTGCCGCCGCCGATCACCGCCACTTTCTGGTTGCGATAGAAGAATCCGTCGCAGGTAGCGCACGCGGAAACGCCGCGGCCTTTGAAGGCTTCTTCGGAAGGCAGGCCCAGGTAACGGGCGGAAGCGCCGGTGGCGATGATCAGCGCGTCACAGGTGTACTCGCCGCTGTCGCCTGTCAGACGGAACGGGCGGTTTTGCAAATCGACGCGGCTGATATGGTCGAAAATGATCTCGGTTTCAAATTTTGCGGCATGCTCGTGCATGCGCTCCATCAGCAGCGGACCGGTGAGATCGTTCGGATCGCCTGGCCAGTTTTCCACTTCCGTCGTGGTGGTCAGCTGACCGCCTTTTTCCATCCCGGTGATCAGCACCGGCTGCAGGTTGGCGCGTGCGGCATAGACCGCCGCGGTGTATCCCGCAGGTCCAGAACCAAGGATAAGCAGTTTACTGTGTTTGGCTGTGCCCATGAGATCCCCATAATAATTGGCATACATTGTGCTGGGATTGTAGGGAATTTGTTGTCGTAAAAAAAGAGCACAGCGATTTTGTTAACGATGTGTGCAATAGAAGCTGCCAATGAATTGGTGATTTTCCCGGCAAGGAATATAACTATTTCTACTGTCGGCGGGACAATTATAAGACGAAAAAATGAGAATCAACCAGGGCGGATGATGAATATCTGGCATCTTGTACTAAAAATCGATGTTTTGCTTTGACAATCACCTGTGCTTTTGCGAAAACATTCAAGGAAGAAGAAAAGCAGTATTTAGCGTGCGGCGAATTTTCATGCACGCAAATGCCATTTTTATCCGGGTTAACGAAATCTACGCATGGTGTGGACAGACGCCATGCGTGATGTCGGTGACTGCCGTCAGGCAACGGGCTTCTCACGTACCCCTGGGTTACCCAATGTCGTACGGGTGATAACAGGATGGGCTCTGGCAGTGAAGGCTCAGAGCCGGAACAGGAGTAGGGAAGGAATACAGAGAGACAATAATAATGGTAGATAGCAAGAAGCGCCCTGGCAAAGATCTCGACCGCATTGATCGTAACATCCTGAATGAATTGCAGAAAGATGGGCGAATTTCTAACGTCGAGCTTTCTAAACGGGTGGGACTTTCTCCGACGCCTTGCCTTGAGCGTGTGCGTCGTCTTGAAAGACAGGGTTTTATTCAGGGCTATACGGCGCTGCTCAACCCGCATTATCTGGATGCATCACTTCTGGTATTTGTTGAGATTACTCTGAATCGTGGCGCACCGGATGTGTTTGAGCAATTTAACGCCGCAGTGCAAAAACTTGAAGAAATTCAAGAGTGTCATCTGGTTTCCGGTGATTTCGACTATCTGTTGAAAACCCGTGTACCGGATATGTCAGCGTATCGTAAATTACTGGGCGAGACCTTGCTGCGCCTGCCGGGCGTTAACGACACCCGTACCTACGTGGTAATGGAAGAAGTCAAGCAAAGTAATCGTCTGGTTATTAAGACGCGCTAACACGGAACAGGTGCAAACTCGACGTAGTTTGATTACACTCCTGTTAATCCATACAGCAACAGTGCCGGGGAGACCCGGCGCTGTTGTCCGTTTTAGCAGCAGGCAGGAAACAGCCTGATACCTGGAGAGCCTTTCTTGAGCCAGGAATACACCGAAGACAAAGAAGTCAAACTAACCAAACTCAGCAGCGGGCGCCGACTCCTTGAGGCGATGCTCATCCTTTGCTCCCTCTTCGCCATCTGGCTGATGGCGGCACTACTGAGCTTTAACCCCTCGGACCCCAGCTGGTCGCAAACGGCATGGCATGAGCCTATTCATAATTTAGGCGGCGCCCCCGGCGCGTGGCTTGCCGATACCCTCTTTTTCATTTTTGGCGTCATGGCCTACACCATCCCGGTGATCATCATCGGCGGATGCTGGTTTGCCTGGCGGCATCAGGAAAACGACGAATACATTGATTATTTTGCCGTTTCCCTTCGCCTCATCGGTGCGTTAGCCCTGATCCTGACCTCCTGTGGTCTGGCGGCGATTAACGCCGATGATATCTGGTACTTCGCCTCCGGCGGGGTGATCGGCAGCCTGCTGAGCACCACGCTGCAACCCCTACTGCACAGCAGCGGCGGCACCATCGCCCTGTTGTGTATCTGGGCGGCCGGGCTGACGCTGTTCACCGGCTGGTCGTGGGTCAGCATTGCGGAAAAGCTGGGCGGCGGCATCCTGTCCGTTCTCACCTTTGCCAGCAACCGTACCCGTCGGGATGATACCTGGGTCGATGAAGGCGAATACGAAGACGACGAGGAAGAGTACGACGACGAAGAGGCGGCCAGGCCGCAGGAATCGCGTCGCGCCCGTATCTTACGCAGCGCGCTGGCGCGGCGTAAGCGTCTGGCCGAGAAGTTTACCAACCCTATGGGGCGTAAAACCGACGCTGCGCTTTTCTCCGGCAAACGGATGGATGACGGCGAAGAGGTGGTGCAATACAGCGCCAGCGGGGCGCCTGTTGCCGCCGACGATGTACTGTTTTCCGGCGCCAGCGCCGCGCGTCCCGCAGAGGATGATGTGCTGTTCTCCGGCGCCAGCGCCGTGCGCCCGGGCGATTTCGACCCTTACGATCCGTTGTTGAATGGCCACAGTATCGCTGAGCCGGTAAGCGCAGCGGCGGCGGCTACTGCCGCGCCGCAGGCGTGGGCAGAATCACCGGTGGGCCATCACGGCGCTGCGCCAGCTTATCAGCCGGAAGCCAGCTATCCGCCGCAGCAGGCGTATCAGCCTGAACCCGCTCCGTTCCAGCAGGCTGCTTATCAGCCGCCAGCGGGGCAAACCGCACCGCAGGCGTATCAGCCTGAGCCAGCGCCGTATCAGCAGCCGGCTTACGATCCGTATGCCGGTCAACCTGCGCCGCAGGCCTATCAGCCTGAGCCAGCGCCGTATCAGCAGCCAACTTACGATCCCTATGCCGGTCAGCCTGCGCCTCAGACCTATCAGCAGCCGGCTTACGATCCGAATGCCGGTCAGCCCGCGCCGCAGACCTACCAGCAGCCGGCTTACGACCCGCATGCCGGCCAGCCCGCGCCGCAGCCGTATCAGCCGGAGCCAGCGGCGTATCAGCCGCAAAGCGCGCCAGTTCCCCCACCGGAGCCAGAGCCCGAGGTTGTGCAGGAGGAAGTGAAACGTCCGCCGCTCTATTATTTCGAGGAAGTGGAAGAGAAGCGGGCGCGCGAACGCGAGCTGTTGGCCTCGTGGTATCAGCCAATTCCTGAGCCGGAAAGTCCGATTGCCACTAAACCGCTGACGCCGCCGACCACTGCGTCCAAACCGCCAGTGGAGACAACCGTAGTCTCTGCGGTAGCGGCTGGGGTGCATCAGGCTACCGCCGCCAGCGGCGGCGCGGCGGCAGCAACCTCGTCCACTGCCGCATCCGCTGCGGCTACGCCATTGTTCAGCCCGGCGTCCAGCGGCCCACGGGTTCAGGTGAAAGAGGGCATCGGTCCAAAACTACCGCGGCCCAATCGCGTGCGTGTTCCTACGCGTCGGGAACTGGCCTCCTACGGCATCAAGCTACCGTCGCAGCGGGAGGCGGAACAGCGCGCGCGGCAGGCGGAGCGCGATCCGCATTATGATGATGAGCTGCTCTCGGATGAGGAAGCGGATGCTATGGAGCAGGATGAACTGGCTCGCCAGTTCGCCGCCACCCAGCAGCAGCGCTACGGTCATCGCTGGGAAGACGATAACGCGACTGATGACGATGAGGCCGACGCCGCGGCGGAAGCGGAGCTGGCGCGTCAGTTTGCCGCTACCCAGCAGCAGCGGTACGCTACCGAGCAGCCGCCGGGCGCCAACCCGTTCTCGCCGGCAGATTATGAATTCTCGCCGATGAAAACGTTGGTCAATGACGGCCCGAGCGAACCGCTGTTTACGCCGACGCCGGAAGTCCAGCCGCAGCAGCCGGCCCAGCGCTATCAACAACCGGCGGCCGCTCCGCAGCAGGGTTATCAAGCTGCGCAGCATCAGCCGATACACCATCAGCCTGTGCCGCCGCAGCCGCAGTCCTATCCGACTGCGTCGCAGCCCGTGCAGCCGCAACAACCGGTTGCCCCTCAGGGGCATCAGCCTGCCGCCCCTGCGCCGCAGGAGAGCCTGATCCACCCGCTGCTGATGCGCAATGGCGATAGTCGACCGCTGCAAAAGCCGACCACGCCACTGCCGTCGCTGGATCTGCTTACCCCGCCGCCGAGTGAAGTCGAGCCGGTGGATACCTTTGCTCTCGAGCAGATGGCACGCCTGGTGGAAGCGCGACTCGCCGATTTCCGCATTAAAGCGGATGTGGTGAACTACTCACCGGGGCCGGTGATCACCCGCTTCGAACTGAATCTGGCGCCTGGCGTTAAGGCCGCACGGATCTCTAACCTGTCACGGGACCTGGCGCGATCGCTGTCAACGGTCGCCGTGCGCGTGGTGGAGGTGATCCCGGGCAAACCGTATGTCGGGCTTGAGCTGCCGAATAAAAAACGCCAGACCGTCTACCTGCGTGAAGTGCTCGACAACGCCAAGTTCCGTGATAACCCATCTCCGCTCACCGTGGTGCTGGGCAAAGACATCGCTGGCGATCCGGTAGTAGCCGATCTGGCGAAAATGCCGCATCTGCTGGTGGCCGGTACCACCGGTTCCGGTAAGTCTGTTGGCGTCAACGCCATGATCCTCAGCATGCTCTACAAGGCGCAGCCGGAAGATGTGCGTTTCATTATGATCGACCCGAAAATGCTCGAGCTGTCGGTCTACGAAGGAATTCCGCACCTGCTGACGGAAGTGGTCACCGACATGAAAGACGCCGCCAATGCGCTGCGCTGGAGCGTCAATGAGATGGAGCGCCGCTACAAGCTGATGTCGGCGCTGGGCGTGCGTAACCTCGCGGGCTACAACGAGAAGATCGCCGAAGCCGCGCGCATGGGACGTCCGATCCCGGATCCGTACTGGAAGCCTGGCGACAGCATGGACGCCGTACATCCGGTGCTGGAAAAACTGCCGTACATCGTGGTGCTGGTGGATGAATTCGCCGATCTGATGATGACCGTCGGCAAAAAGGTGGAAGAGCTGATCGCTCGCCTGGCGCAGAAAGCGCGCGCGGCGGGGATCCACCTTGTGCTGGCGACACAGCGTCCGTCGGTAGATGTTATTACCGGCCTGATAAAGGCCAACATCCCGACGCGCATCGCCTTTACCGTGTCGAGTAAAATTGACTCACGTACCATTCTCGATCAGGGCGGCGCGGAATCGCTGCTGGGTATGGGGGATATGCTTTACTCCGGGCCGAACTCTACCACGCCGGTGCGTGTCCACGGGGCGTTTGTGCGCGACCAGGAAGTCCACGCCGTGGTTCAGGACTGGAAAGCCCGCGGTCGCCCGCAATATGTGGATGGCATTACCTCCGACAGCGAAAGCGAAGGCGGCGGTGGCGGCTTCGACGGCGGGGAAGAGCTGGATCCGTTGTTCGATCAGGCAGTCAACTTTGTGACCGAGAAGCGCAAAGCGTCGATTTCCGGGGTTCAGCGTCAGTTCCGCATCGGCTATAACCGTGCCGCGCGTATTATCGAACAGATGGAAGCGCAGGGTATCGTCAGCGAGCAGGGCCATAACGGTAACCGCGAAGTGCTGGCGCCGCCGCCCTTTGAATGAGTGCAAAGTTGGGTAAATAAGCGCAAAATCAGCCAATTCTTCTGTCCCACCGCCGCCGGCGGTCCTACAGTAGGGGCAGAAGAGGCTCCCGCGTCGGGAGTGACGCACATTAAGGAAGAACAATGAAAAAACTCGCAATCACCTGTGCATTACTGTCTGGTATGGTCGTCAGCCAGGTCTGGGCAGATGCGGCCAGCGACTTAAAAAGCCGTCTTGATAAAGTGAGCAGCTTCCATGCCAGCTTCACGCAAAAAGTTACCGACGGCAGCGGTAACGCCGTGCAGGACGGGCAGGGAGACCTGTGGGTGAAACGCCCGAACCTGTTTAACTGGCATATGACCCAGCCGGATGAGAGCGTCCTCGTTTCGGATGGTAAAACGCTGTGGTTCTATAATCCGTTCGTCGAGCAGGCCACGGCGACCTGGCTGAAAGACGCCACCAGCAACACGCCGTTTATGCTGATTGCCCGCAACCAGTCCAGCGACTGGCAGCAATATAATATCAAGCAAAATGGCGATGATTTTGTGCTGACGCCAAAAAGCGGCAGCGGCAACCTCAAGCAGTTCACGATCAACGTCGGTCGGGACGGCACTATCCATCAGTTCAGCGCCGTCGAGCAGGATGATCAGCGCAGCAGCTATCAGCTGAAATCGCAGCAGAACGGCGCCGTCGACGCAGCTAAGTTCACCTTTACGCCGCCGAAAGGGGTGACGGTGGACGATCAACGTAAGTAGAGGCGAAAGTGAGCAATCTGTCGCTCGATTTTTCCGACAACGCGTTTCAACCTCTGGCCGCTCGCATGCGGCCAGAAAATTTAGCGCAGTATATTGGCCAGCAGCACCTGCTGGCGCCGGGTAAACCCCTGCCGCGGGCCATTGAGGCCGGGCACCTGCATTCGATGATCCTCTGGGGGCCGCCGGGTACCGGCAAGACCACTCTGGCGGAAGTGATTGCCCGCTACGCCAGCGCCGATGTCGAACGGATCTCAGCGGTAACCTCCGGGGTGAAAGAGATTCGCGAGGCTATTGAGCGCGCGCGGCAAAATCGCAACGCCGGCCGGCGGACCATCCTGTTTGTTGACGAAGTGCATCGCTTTAATAAAAGCCAGCAGGATGCCTTTCTGCCGCATATTGAAGACGGCACCATCACTTTTATTGGCGCGACCACCGAAAACCCCTCCTTTGAGCTTAACTCGGCGCTGCTCTCCCGCGCCCGCGTCTACTTACTGAAATCGCTCACCACCGACGATATCGAGCGGGTGCTTGACCAGGCGATGAACGATAAAACCCGCGGCTACGGCGACCAGGATATCGTTTTGCCGGATGAGACCCGCAGGGCCATTGCCGAGCTAGTGAACGGCGACGCGCGGCGAGCGCTGAATACCCTGGAAATGATGGCCGATATGGCCGAAAGCGATGACTCGGGCAAGCGGGTGCTGAAGGCGGAACTGCTGACCGAGATCGCTGGCGAGCGCAGCGCGCGCTTTGATAATAAAGGCGACCGGTTCTACGATTTGATTTCCGCCCTGCATAAGTCGGTGCGCGGTAGCGCGCCGGATGCGGCACTTTACTGGTACGCGCGGATCATCACCGCCGGCGGCGATCCGCTGTACGTTGCTCGCCGCTGTCTGGCGATTGCCTCGGAAGATGTCGGCAACGCCGACCCGCGGGCGATGCAGGTCGCCATTTCGGCGTGGGACTGCTTTACCCGCGTCGGGCCGGCGGAAGGCGAACGGGCGATTGCCCAGGCCATTGTCTATCTGGCCTGCGCGCCGAAGAGCAACGCGGTGTACACCGCCTTCAAAGCGGCGCTGGCCGACGCGCGGGATCGTCCTGACTACGACGTTCCGGTGCATCTGCGCAATGCGCCGACGAAGCTGATGAAAGAGATGGGCTACGGCCAGGAGTATCGTTACGCTCATGACGAACCCAACGCCTACGCCGCCGGCGAGCAGTACTTCCCGCAGGAAATGGCGCAAACGCGCTATTATCACCCGACAAACCGGGGGCTTGAGGGCAAAATTGGCGAAAAGCTCGCCTGGCTCGCTGAACAGGATCAAAATAGCCCGATAAAACGCTACCGCTAATTGAGGCGTTGCGGTAAGGTTATTACACTATTTCCGTGGTCGTAGTCTGCGGCCACTTTTCTTTTTTAATTCGATAAGCACAGGATAAGCATGCTCGATCCCAATCTGCTGCGTACCGAGCCAGACGCAGTCGCAGAAAAACTGGCACGCCGGGGCTTTAAGCTGGATGTAGATAAACTTCGCGCGCTTGAAGAGCGTCGTAAAGTTCTGCAGGTGCAAACGGAAAACCTGCAGGCGGAGCGTAACTCCCGATCGAAATCCATTGGCCAGGCGAAAGCGCGCGGGGAAGACATCGAGCCATTACGCCTGGAAGTTAACAAGCTTGGCGAACAACTGGATGCTGCAAAATCCGAGCTGGAAACGCTGCTGGCGGAAATTCGCGATATCGCGCTGGCGATCCCGAATATTCCTCATGATGATGTGCCGGTTGGTCGCGACGAAAACGACAACGTTGAAGTTAGCCGCTGGGGTACGCCGCGTCAGTTCGATTTTGAGGTGCGCGATCATGTGACGCTGGGTGAAATGCACGGGGGGCTGGATTTTGCCGCCGCCGTTAAGCTCACCGGCTCGCGCTTCGTGGTGATGAAAGGGCAGCTGGCCCGTCTGCACCGCGCCCTGGCGCAGTTCATGCTGGATCTGCACACCGAACAGCATGGCTACAGCGAAAACTATGTCCCGTACCTGGTGAACCAGGACACCCTGTATGGCACTGGCCAGCTGCCGAAATTCGCCGGCGACCTGTTCCATACCCGTCCGCTGGAAGAAGAGGCTGACAGCAGCAACTACGCGCTGATCCCGACGGCGGAAGTGCCGCTGACCAACCTGGTGCGCGATGAAATCATCGACGAAGACGATCTGCCGATCAAAATGACCGCCCATACGCCGTGCTTCCGCTCTGAAGCCGGTTCCTATGGCCGCGACACCCGCGGTCTGATCCGTATGCACCAGTTCGATAAAGTTGAAATGGTGCAGATCGTCCGCCCGGAAGACTCTATGGCCGCGCTGGAAGAGATGACCGGTCACGCCGAGAAAGTGCTGCAGCTGCTGGGCCTGCCGTACCGTAAGGTCGCGTTGTGCACCGGCGATATGGGCTTCAGCGCCTGCAAAACCTATGACCTCGAAGTATGGGTTCCGGCGCAAAACACTTATCGTGAGATCTCCTCCTGCTCCAACGTCTGGGATTTCCAGGCGCGTCGTATGCAGGCTCGCTGCCGCAGCAAGTCCGATAAGAAGACCCGTCTCGTTCATACCCTGAATGGTTCTGGCCTGGCAGTAGGTCGTACGCTGGTGGCGCTGATGGAAAACTATCAGCAGGCTGATGGCCGTATCGAGATCCCGGAAGTGATGCGCCCGTATATGCGCGGCCTCGAATATATCGGCTAAACTTCTCACTCCTTCTTTTAAAAGCGCCTGCGGGCGCTTTTTTTACGCCCTTATTGATACCGGGCAATAATCCTTGCCGCGAATGCAGTGATACTCCCTTTGGGTTAAACCAGCATAAAAAACCAATAATATCGCAAAGCATTATATATATGTCTATATAACGCTTGTCAGTTTATTGTGAGCAACCAAAGCGAGTATCCATGAAAATTAAAGCCCCTGATGCTTTACTGGCTGCTGAGGTAAGCCGCCGTGGTCTGATGAAAACCACGGCAATAGGCGGCCTGGCGCTGGCCAGCAACGCACTAACGTTACCCTTTACCCGACTGTCGCATGCTGCCGAT
>ERZ773227.896-NODE-896-length-24342-cov-14.167044_pt1 | contig 24342 bp, 20 predicted proteins | sample MGYA00580525_ERZ773227 | MGnify/ENA primary metagenome ERZ773227 (study PRJEB29015, sample SAMEA2737782) | human gut metagenome | biome: human gut; feature: human-associated habitat; material: faeces | place: China | collected 2012 ... | reverse complement strand
CCTCCTGGCTCAGGCCGGCCAGCGTTTCCAGACGCTCCATCTCCTTGGCGCGCAGAGCGTCGATCTCTGCCAGACGCTCCTCGGCCTCGGCGGCGCGCTTTTTCAGCTCTTCTTCCTTCTTTTCCAGCGCTTCGGTCTTGCGGTCCAGCGCCGTTTCCTTCTGGTCGATGCGGTTCTCCTGACGGCTGATCTCCGCACGGCGCTGCTTGATCTCCTTGTCGGCCTCTGCCTTCTGGGCATCGACCTCGGCTTTCAGACGGAAAGCCTCGTCCTTTGCTTCCAGAACCGCTTCCTTGCGCTTCTGGTCGGCGGTCTTGATCGCCTCGTTCACCAGCCGGGTAGCCTCGGCCTCGGCGCTGCCGATCTGGGCTTCGGCGGTCTTTTTACGGTTGTTGTAACCAATAAAATAACCCGCAGCCACGCCGACAGCAGCAACGATCAAGGCCACGATCACTCCGATCGCGGTCATTGCGTTCACTCTCCTTTGTTTCAATTCAATGCAAAATTAAAAGCAGGAGACGCTGCGCAGCAGGACACGGGCAATGATATAGAAAGAGCTTTCAATCCAAAAAGTGACACCAAAAGCATACGCACCGCCCAAAACCGGCGGCACGGGCAAAAGCATACGGCTTTTCTCTCTACGGTTCCATTTTATATCAAACAGGCACACTTTGCCTGAAATGGGTACAGGGTCACACTGAAACCTGCGTACAGCGTCTTTGATTCCATACTACTAAATATAGTACGAAACATTTGCCCGCTTGTCAAGAGGAAAACCCTGCCCGCAGAACATTTTGTGCAGAAAAACAAAAATAAGGAGCAGCACCCCGCCGCCGGGAAAGGCGTGCGGGGTGCTGCTGCTATTCTTTAAAGAGATCTCTTGCGGTTACGCCCAGTTCTTCCGGCCGTAGCGGGTGGTCAGCTGGCAGATCTCTTTTTGGAGCTTCTTGGTCAGCTGGGTCTTTTTCAGCCGCCAGCGCCAGTTCTGGCCTACGGTGGAGGGCTTATTGATGCGGGCGGCGTTATCCAGCCCCAGCCAGTCCTGCATGGGGATGATGCACCTTGCCGCTGCGCTGCGCAAAATCAGTGCGATCATGCTTTTATAAAGCTGCTCGTCCGGGGTGGCGTAGTCGTACAGGTAATCCCGCACCATGGCGCGCTCGGCGTCCAAGATGGTCTGGTACCAGGAGACCAGCGTCTCGTTGTCGTGGGTACCGGTATACGCCACACTGTTCACCGGGTAGTTGTGGGGCAGGTAGTCGCTGGCGCTGCCGGTATCGCGGGAGTCAAAGGCAAATTCCAGCACCTTCATGCCGGGGAAGCCGCTGTCCCGCACCAGCTGCCGCACGGTGTCGCTCATATAGCCAAGATCCTCGGCGATGATCTCCCGCTTGCCCAGCGCCTGCTCCACCGCGCGGAACAGCTCGATGCCGGGGCCTTTTTCCCAGTGGCCGTCCACCGCCGTCTCGCTGCCGTAGGGGATGGAGAAATACTCATCGAAGCCGCGGAAGTGGTCGATGCGCACCACATCGTACAACTCAAAGCAGTACCACAGCCGGGTGATCCACCACTGATAGCCGGTCGCGCGGTGGGCTTCCCAGCGGTAGAGCGGGTTGCCCCACAGCTGACCGGTGGGGGAGAAGCCATCCGGGGGAACGCCCGCCACCGCCGTGGGGATGTTGTCCTTGTCCAGCTGGAACAGCCCCGGGTTGGCCCATGCGTCCGCAGAATCCAGCGCCACATAGATGGGGATATCGCCAATGATCTGGATGCCCTTGCTGTTGGCGTAGGCTTTCAGCTTGCGCCACTGCTCGTCGAACTTGAACTGAAGATACTTGTGGTACTCCACCTCAAAGTACAGCTCCCGGCGGTAGTAGTCCATGGCGGGCTGCCAGCGCAGACGGATATCCTCTGCCCACTCGATCCACGGCTTGCCCTCAAAGCGGCCTTTCACCGCCATGAACAGGGCAAAATCGTCCAGCCACCACTTGTTTTTCTCGCAGAATGCCGTAAACGCTTCGTTGTGGCCGATGTCGCTGCGGGAGTACGCCAGCCGCAGCAGACGGCCGCGCTCGGTATACAGGCGGCTGTAATCAATGTCATCTGCCTTGCAGCCGAAGTTTGCCTTTTTGCACTCGGCGGCGGTCAGCACGCCTTCCTCCACCAGTGCATCCAGACTGATGAAATAGGGGTTGCCCGCAAAGGCGGAAAAGCTCTGATACGGGCTGTCGCCGTAGCTGGTCACACCCAGCGGCAAGATCTGCCAATAGGTCTGTCCGGCTTCCTTGAGCCAATCCACAAAGTCGTATGCTTCCTGCGAAAAGCAGCCGATGCCGTAAGGGGACGGCAGACTACTGATGGGCAGCAAAATGCCTGCACTTCTCTGCATCTTCTTTTCCCTTCCTTTATAACTCGATCATAACACCGGCATGGTCAGACACCTGCGGCTCCTGCAGGCCGCCAAACACCACCCGGCTGCTCTTGACAGCCACCGCCTTGGAGCACCAGATCTGGTCGATGCGCTTTTTGGCCGCCGCATCCGGGGCATCCCGCCAGCCGTCAATGGCTTCCACCACCGTGTAGCCCGCGTCCCGCTGCTGCGCAAGGCGATAGGTATCCTGCCAGCCGCTGCCCAGCACAAGGTCGTAGCCCTCGCCCCGCACATCGGCTTCACTGTTGAAGTCGCCCAGCAGAAAAGCGGTCTTTTTTGCGCCCGCCGCCTTTGAAAGCTTTTCCCACTGGGGAGCGAAAGGCTCTACCTCGTCCTTCCACCAGCCCAGATGCACCGTATAATACCAGACGTCTCCTGCACAGACGCCCAGCGCGCGGCGGGTCCTCCAGTTGTTGTAATCATCGATCTGGCTCAGCAGCAGGTTTTCGGCGTCGGTGATGGGCGCACGGCTGAACACCGCCGCGCCCTCATCGTAAATGTCGTAGCCCATCTTTGCCGGGAGCCAGCTCCAATCGTAGTGCACGCCCCGCGCTTCCAGCATTTTTGCCACGGCTGCGGCGTGATTGTCCGCTTTCAGCAGCACCATATTGCCGGGACAGGGGTAGTACCCCGCCGGAGCCTCTGCCAGCAGCGGCGCAGCGGCGGTCTGGTTCACCTCCTGCAGGGCGAACACCTCCGGCTGCTCCTTTGCAATGAAGTCTACAAAAATCTCCCGCTTTGCCTCATGCTCCGGGATGATAAGGCTGTGGGTATTCAATGTCAGCAGTTTCATAGTTTTTTACAGAATATCGTTGATGTCAGATTTCAGAACGTCTGCCTTGGGGCCGTACACGGCCTGAATGCCGTCGCCCTTCACCAGCAGGCTCAGAGCGCCCTCGGCCTTCCATGCGGCAAGGTCAGCCACCTTGGCAGGGTCTTTTACGGTAACGCGCAGACGGGTCATGCAGGCGTCCACCAGCACGATGTTCTCCCGACCGCCCAGCAGGGCGATGATGCGCTCGGCCTGACCGTTATCAGCCTTTTTGTCGGCCTTCTTCTCGGTCTTGGCGGCGACGGCAGAATCGTCTGCATTGTCATCGGTGTAGTTGCCCAGACGACCCGGCGTTGCCAGCTGCAGCTTGCCGATCATGAAGTAGGCCACGAAGTAGCCAATGACAAAGAACGCGATCACGCAAATCACAAAGTTGATGATATCGCCGCCCAGACCTGCCTGCAGGGACATGGGGATGCGGGTGATGAACTCCAGATTGCCGAAGGAGTGCAGACGCAGATGGATGATGCCCGCCATGGCGAAAGCGCAGCCCTGCAGCAGTGCGTACACGATGTACAGCGGCATGGCGCAGAACATGAACATGAATTCCAACGGCTCGGTGACGCCAGTCAGGAACACGGCCAGCGCGGTGGAGATGAACATGGACTTATAGTTTGCACGCTTGTCGGCATCCACCCGGCGGAACATAGCCAGTGCAATGCCCAGCAGCAGACCGGTGGCACCGATCATCTGACCCACCTTGAAGCGGGCGGGGGTGACAGTAGCCAGCAGGTTGTTGTAAGCGGCCATATCGCCGGCCTTTTTGAAGTTGATGAGGTCGTTTGCCCATGCCAGCCACAGCGGGTCCTGACCAAACACCTGACTGCCTGCGTTGACGCCGGTAGCAATGGTGTAGGTGCCGCCGAAGGAGGTGTAGTTCATGGGGATGGTCAGCATGTGGTGCAGACCGAAGGGCAGCAGCAGACGCTCCAGCGTACCATAGATGAACGGAGCCAGAATGGGAGAGGTCTCGGAAGAGTTGGCGATCCAGATGCCGAAGTTGTTGATGCCGGTCTGCACCACAGGCCAGAACAGCGACAGCACGATGGAAATGACCACCGAGTAGGCAATGACCACCATGGGCACGAAGCGTTTGCCGTTGAAGAAGGCCAGCGCATCCGGCAGCTTGCGGAAGTTGTAGTATTTGTTGTAAGCCACACCGCCCACAAAACCAGCAATGATGCCCACGAACACACCCATGTTCAGCGCCGGTGCACCCAGCACAGAGGTGAAGTAGCCGTTGACGGCAATCTCCTGCCCGAACAGGGTGTGGGTCACGGCGTTGGGGTCTGCCAGCATGGCACTGGTGACGCCGAAGATGTTGCCGGTGATGACGTTGATGAGGGCGAACGCCAGCACGGCGGCAAAGGCACCGCCCGCACGCTCCTTTGCCCAGCTGCCGCCGATGGCAACGGCGAACAGGATGTGCAGGTTATTGATGACCGCCCAGCCGATGTTCTCCATCGTGTCCTTCAACAACTCGCTGTTCTCCCGCATCACCAGCCCGCAGCTGACCACCGTGGACGTCAACCCCTACCAGCTGGGCATGGAGGCCGCCAGCCAGACCATCAACCACATTGAGAACCCGAACCTTCTGGCCACAAAGATCATCGTGCCGCACAAGCTCATCCCCCGGGAGAGCTGCTGCCCGCCGGAGGAGCGGCACTAAGCAAGCGCTTTTTCAGCAATACAGTGTCCGCTTCCGGGAGCTGCCGCGCAGCGCCCGATATACTGCCCCCAGAGTAGACAGCGTAAAAAACGCTGCATCCTCCGGGGGTATTTTTATGCCAAAAAGGCACAAAAGAATGCCCGCCCAGCTGTGGAAAACCACGGTGGGCGGGCATGTGGGTTTGTTCCTTATTGACAAAAAGCAGCTATGGATAGAACAATTCATAAAACGCGCTTGAAAAAATGGCGCGCCTGTTTTACTATATAAGTCAGGATACTTTTTTCAGTTTCAGGCTGCGGCAGCGTTTCTCGAAAACGTTCAAGACCTTCTTCCGTGCCCTGTGACGTGCCAAGAGGATCGCCTTCCCCGGATCCGCCGCGTTTTTCAGCATACGGACCACGCCGCGCTCCTCTGCATCACTCACGTTAATTCCATAAATCGCCTTCGCCTCGCAAACAAGCTCCTCTACAAAAGCTTCCACACTCTGTGCACTGTTGTGCACAGCCATCAATTCACCAAAGCTGTTGTCCAAAAACAACAGTCCGCAAAGCTTTTCTGCCGGGCTAAAATTCACGTTCTGCAGCACAAATTCGATCATCTCGCAGCCAACAGGGTCCGCTTCCATTTCGGCAGAAACCAGCTCCAGCGTCTGATCGTCAATTGCCGTCACGATCTTTTCTACATTACCGTCTTTCGTTTTGCGCGTTCCGTGCCTGCCGAGGTCAACGAGGTAGTTTGCCAGGCAGCGCCACAGCCACTTGGAATGCCCCGCGTCACGGCATTTCAAAAGGCCATCGATCTTGCCATCCTTCTCCATGTACTCAAGGACGAAGCCCACCGCCACATCGTCAGCCTCCAAACCGGACGCCTTGAGCATGTCTTTGGACTTCTTCGTTTTGAGCGCAGCATCGCGCACAAAATTATAGATCGCTTCGATGGCCTCCTGATAGTATTCCGTCTGGCGCAGCTGTTCTGCCGTGCGGATACCGTTTGCTGTGATCTTGTTAAAACAGTTGACGAGGGCGATCTCGGACAAAGTTTTTTCGTTATGATATGTAGCCATGGTGTTCCTCCTTAGCACTCAATGTGTGTTCGACCATGGCCACAGAATAGCCTCTATTTCTGCCAAAAAGCGATTAAAAACATCGTTAATTCGACGTTAATTTCGGCGGCACAAAAAATAATTTTATTTTTATGAGAAAATTAATTGAAATTTAATAATCCGTGTGAAATAGTAATGAAGGGAGGAAACCGTCATGTCAGAGATTATCCGTATCACCTTTGAAAACGGCGCCTACATCGATGTGGAAAGCGGCAATGCTTACGATTGCGCTGGCCAACAGGTGACCAATCTGACATCAGCACCATTAAACCTTCTGCGGTGCATTGCGGAACATACCGTGACCGCTTCTGACGGAACCCTGACCAGCGACATCTCGACCGAAGAAATTTTTAATCTCTGCTGGACAAAAGACGTTGACCTGCAGAATGTTACCCAGCAAATCAGAAATATTCGCAAATGCATTTCAAAGATTTATCCCGAAGAAGATTCTAAGAATATCCTTCGGCAGAAAAACAAAAAGACCTTTCTTTGTCATTCTGATATCGTGAGGAAGTCTACTCTTTTGATCGATGTAACGTTGGAAGAACTCTATGCACGGGTCACCGATGACTTCCGCTTCGTCACGGCTGGAGATGACTCCATTTTTCCTCAGGACGAAACCGGCACCGAACAGCTTACCAAGCGGGTGCTGCTCTTCACAGGCGACTGTTTCCTGGGGATGGAGCATAAAACAGCTGTTCCAGACAAGCTCCTTGCAGATCTTTTTTGCAGCAACACAGCCGATGACCGGGTTTCGGAATCCATTTTCTCCAAGTGTCTGAGCCCGGAAGAAAGGGATCAGGAAGAGCTTGACTACAAACGGATGTGTGCGGTTTGGGATGAACTGGCGGGATCCGATAAACGGGCGGAATCCGATAAATTGGTGGAATTCGATAAACTGGTGGGATTTATTGGGAAGAACCTGATCAATTCTTCCCGTGCGACCTCTTACGCAAACGATTATAATAAGATCCCGTACAGCATGGCAGAAATAAAGCTGAGCGAATATCCGCAGGTACTGATCGATGCACGATACCAAAATATACTGAACCGGCTTGCACCCTATGTAGCCGAAAAATGCGGCGAGAAATTGCGCAGTCTGGAATGTGATACCGATCTCATCCATGCGGCACAGAACGGCGACAAGAAGGAAACGGACGGCGGCAAAAAGGTCGTTTATGCCTATATTGCGGCACTGGTTCTGCTCTTTTTTGACCGAGCGATCCCGGCGCATTCCAGTAAGTTTTCACAGAAAAAGAAGCGCTACCAAAAAGCGCTGGATCGCTGTATTCAGAAAATGCTCCCGTCTGAAACGCCCCCCTCGAAACAGGTAGCCGAGAAGCTCAAAGAAATTCTCAGCGGAAAGTCCGAAAAGGAGATTGAGGAGATTCTCACGGACCTGTTTGGTTCTCTCGACGATGAATATGTAAAAGCTATAAGAGACCATCTAAACCGCAAGAATATTTCGATCGAAAATACCGATCAGCTCATCGATCCTCCCCCCAAGCTGACCTTATAATAAGGAGTTTTTATGCTGAATCTCGATAATCCTAATTTTGAAAAGCCGTCTGCGATCCTGCGTGAAAATTCTCGGTTCCTTGTGGAGCAGAACCGCTTCACCGGCCCCAAAAGCTACGACGGCTTCGTCGGCGGCCCGCCGCTGGCCTATGACCGGGAGCGCGGTGCCGTTGCCGTGGACAGCTCTGATAACCACACCCTGGTCTACGGTGCGACCGGCAGTAAAAAAACGCGATGTATCGTCATGCCCACCATCCGAATGCTGGGCTTTGCAGGGGAAAGTATGATCATCAACGACCCAAAAGGCGAATTATATCGTACCATGGCTCGTTTTTTGGAAGATCAGGATTACAACATCATCACGGTAAACTTCCGAGATGCCTCTGTGGGCGACTGCTGGAATTTCCTAGAGATCCCATATCGTTTTTACAAAGAGGGAAACCTCGACAAGGCCGGCGAATTCATCGAGGATGTTGCCCGTACCATAACCGCCAACACCGGAACAGATGATCCTTTTTGGAGCAGCTCTGCAGCATCCTGTCTGTACGGCCTGATCCTGTGTCTGTTCCGCTACTGCAAGGAATACGATAAGCCGGACGAGGCCGTGAACATCGGAAACCTACTCACGCTACGCCGCGAAATGTTCGCCCAAAAGGCCCGGTTTTCTTCTGCCCACAATCCCATTTGGGAGTGGGCCAAGAAAGACGAGCTCATCGCTGCCAGCATGACCGGCACGGTAGAAACGGCCTCCGATACACAGAAAGGGATACTATCCGTATTGGATCTCGGCTTGAAAATGTTCATCATTTCTCCTTCGCTAGTGGACATGCTGAGTCACACTACCTTCTCTTTTGACCGTATTGCGCAGGAAAAGACCGCCGTCTTTCTCCTTACGCCTGACGAAAAAACAACCTACCATCGTCTTGTGTCTCTTTATATTTCACAGTCGTATCAACAGCTTGTACAATTTGCGGACCGCAGCGGCGGTAAGCTGCCCGGACGGGTCAATTATGTTTTGGATGAGTTCAGCTCTCTGCCTTCCATCGGCGGATGCGATTTTGTTCAGTATCTTGCTGCGGGCAGATCCCGCAATCTGCGTTTTATCCTTTGTCTCCAGAGCAAAAATCAGCTGGTGCACACTTACAAGGAAAATGCGCAGACCATTACCGCCAACTGCACCAACTGGATCTACCTGTTCTCGCGTGAACTGGAACTGCTGAAAGACATCTCTGCGCTCTGCGGCGAAAAGAAAGACCACACCCCCAACCTGTCCGTTTATGATCTCCAGCAGCTGGACAAAGAAAAGAATCAGGTGCTTCTTCTCTCGGCCCGCTGCAAGCCCGCCATCGTTAATCTGCTGGATATTTCGGGCTATGCCCCCGCCTATCCGGTGCTTCCCATCAAAACGCCGACAAGAGGTGTTCGTGTTTCTCTGGATTTCAATGAGATCCAAAAAGAAGAACAAAGGTCAGACCGGTTCTCGGGTTCCGGCAATCCTTTATTTGACCCGTTCTCCCCGGATTCCGATACACCCGAGTCTGACGCAAAGTCTGCCAGCTCCGATAAACTTGATCTGGACGCAATGCTGGCAGACATCGATCGGAAAATTGCGGAGATCGATGCGCAGGAAAAAGCCAAAAAAACCGATCCATCTGACAACGAAAGCGAGGTATAAACCATGGCATACGAGACAGAATACACCGACTTTGATCCTCAGGAGGATTCTTCGGCCTGTCTGACCCTCGGCCTTGCGACCGATATCGTGGAGAGCCGTTATCTGCGGGACTTTTCCACGGCAGAGCCCGAGGAAAAGCAGCAGATCCTGAAAGACCTCACGACTTTTTTGGAGCAGCTTCTGCGTCAGCCCCAGATCAGCGGCAGTGCGGATGCGTGGCATAATCTATGCGTCGTTCTGGCACAGTGCGATCTCTATAACTTAGCCTGCATTACGCTGGAGCGCGGACTGGACTTTTATCCCAAGAGCGTCGATCTTCTGGCCGACTATCTGCAATACGGCATGGAGTGCGGTCAGGGAGAACGCTGCAAAGCCGTTTGCAAGACGCTGGTAAAAATTCCCAAGTTCTTCTGGACATGGAGAGGCTATCGCTTCTTAATCGGGTACGAGACACAGCTATCCCTTTCCGGAAGCGAAAAAGAGCTGGAAAAATACAAAGCCGAGATCGATCAGCTGCTGAAGCTGTACCGCCAGCAGTTCCCGGATGACGAGGGCAGTTACGACTGCGAAGCCGATGTCTGCCGGGATTTCAATGACCACCGGCGGGAAGAAGCCGTCCTGCGGGAAGCACTGGAAACGTTGAAGGTCGCACCCAAATGCGCCATGCAGCTGGCCGTGATGCTCTTTGAGCGCGGTGAATATCAGGAGGCTCTGCGCCACGCACAGCGCGCATTGAGGGACTCCATCCAGACCCAGATGGGCGTCAACGAGGCGCATCTGTCCTACCTGAGCGGCCTTGCCAAGTTTGCCATTCTGCTGCTGGACGAAGAGGCCAACGGCTACCCCGAAGCTGCTGTGCTGGATATCTATACCGACTTTGAGACCGCCCTGCGTCAGGGCCTGAACTCCACCTACCGCAGCACCTTAAAGCAGCGGGCCATCCGACTTGTCGTAAAGTCGAAGATCAACGTTCCCTCCGACTGCGAAGAACTGAATTATCTGCTCAGCTGATCTGAGCCGTTTCTTGCAAAAGATCCCACTTCCGACCGGAAGCGGGATCTTTTTTGCTGTTCAGATGATAAAACCGGGTCGCTGTGCGTTATAGAGAGCGAAAGGCAGAGAACAGACTCCCCCGGCGGGCAGAAGTCCGCCGGGCCGGACCCCTGCAAAAAAAGGAGGTCGATTTTTTATGTACCACATCCCGGAAGTAAGCGTCAGCGTAAACGGCAAGGAGCAGATCATGAGCGTGCTGAGCCGCGATCTGATGTCCAAGCGCACCATTTATCTGAACGGTGAGATCAACGACGAAGCCGCCCTGAGCATCATCACCCAGCTGCATTATCTGGAGGACAATTCTCAGGAGCCTATCACCCTTGTGATCAACAGCCCCGGCGGCTCGGTCTCGGCCGGGCTGGCCATCTACGATGTCATGCAGGCGCTGTCCTGCCCGGTGACTACGGCCGCCGTCGGGCTGGCGGCCTCCATGGCGGCACTGGTGCTGGCAGCCGGCACGAAGGGCCGCCGCTATGCCTCGCCCAACAGCCGCGTCATGATCCATCAGCCGCTGGGCATGGCGCAGGGGCAGGCCACCGACATTCAGATCGCCGCAGAAAATATCCAGCGCACCAAGTACAAGCTGGCCGAGCGCCTCGCTGTCCATTCCGGCCACACGGTCCAGGACATCCAGCAGGATTGTGAGCGTGACAGCTGGATGGACAGCAGTGAGGCTTTGCGTTACGGTCTGATCGACCACATCGGGTTTCCCTGCAAGGAAGAACAGGAGGCAGCAATATGAATCAAATTCCCGCACCCATCGGCATGGAGCCTCTGGTGGACGCAGTGCAGCAGTGCTGCCTCCGCGCCCAGCAGTATCATCGTCTCGGCATCCAGCCCGGGCATTTCATCCTGACGCTGGATGAAGGCAACGGCCGCACCACCGCAGCCAACTACCTGAGCCGTGCCTTTGCGCAGGCCGGTGTACGCAGCTTTGGCGGACTGGATCTGATGCTGGAATATCAGCTGGACGGCAGCATGGATCAGCTCTGCCAGACGCTGCGCAGCATCCGCGCCAGCGCCGTGTACACCAACGAGTACGAGGGTGTCATTGCCTGGGACATCACCGTTCTGGCCGCACATTTCGGCGAAGAGCAGACCCGGCTGTTTTTCCGCGAGCTGCCCAGTATGGCAGCGCATGCCACCCTGCTCTTTTTCCTGCCGTCGGCACCGAACCGCAGCCAATTGCTCCTGATGGAAAAGATCAGCGCCCTGCTGGACCCGAATCAGATGCACTGGGTCCGGATCCCGCCCTATTCCGAGCAGACGCTGGCCGGCATCACCCGCCAGACGCTCATCGATCAGCTGAACATCCGTTTGGAGGATCTTCCCGAAACGGATGCGATCCTGCAAAAACTGGTGCACCAGACCGGCACCCGGAACGCGCGTCAGGCGGTGCGGCTGGCCTGCACGCTGGCCCAGCAGGCTGATTTTTCCGAATTTATTCCGCTGCTGAAGCTGAAAACCCTGTATTCTTCTCTGAAAAAGGAGGTTCGATAATATGATCCGTGGAGAAAGCTGGACAAAGCAGGAGAATATCAAAGCAGCGCTGTCCCTGGCGGGACAGGCGGGCGGCGGCCCGGTGCTGTACTGCGAAAACAACCGCTGCTGGGTGCACGCCGGGGAGAGCAACGGCATTTTTCTGGGTGTGACCGGTGCCGGAAAGTCCTTTTGCGGCACCCAGAATCTGGTGCGCAGCCTGATCGAGGCGCAGGAGTCCTTTTTGGCTGTTGACCCCAAAGGCGAGCTTTACCGCCGCAACGCCTGCCGGATGAGCAAAGACTATACCGTACATGTCATCGATTTCCGCAATATGCTGGCATCCGAGTGCGTCAATGTGCTGAGCGCCCCTGCGGAGCTGTACTTATCCGGCGACCCCATGCGCATGAAGCAGGGCGGCGAAATGCTGGAAGATCTGGCATACACGCTGTATGCAGAAAGCAAGAGCGATCCCTTCTGGATCAACAGTGCACGCTCGGTATTCATTGCCGCAGCCTATGCACTGATGGAGTGCGCCCAACCGGAAGAGATCAACATCGCCAGTGTCCAGAACCTGATCATGCAGGGCGACCGGCACTATTCCGGCCACGGCAGCACCGTTTTCGGCCGGGACACCTATCTGGAGCACCTGATGCATCATCTGCCGGAAGATTCCATCGTGAGCAGTGAGCTTTACAGCTATATCAGCACTGCCTCGGATACGCGCGGCGGCATCCGCTCCACAATGCTGGAGGGTCTGTCCCGTTTTCTGCGCAGCAATGTGCTGCGCGGCTTTATTGCCAACGATGATCTGCACATCAACGCGCTGGACGGGCAGAAGCCTTTGGCCATCTGGCTGATCCTGCCTGACGAAAACCCGATGTATTCTCCACTGGCCGCAGTCATCATCGACCAGATCATGCGGCATTTCGTCAGCCTTGCGCAGGAGAAATATAATGGCCGCCTGCCCCGGCGGATGAATTTTCTGCTGGAAGAAGCCGGCAACATCGGCCGGATCTCATCGCTGAGCCGCATGATGGCAGCCGGGCGCTCCCGGAACATCCGCACTTTCATCGTGCTGCAAAGCCTCAAGCAGCTGGAGACCATTTACGGCGAGTCCGAAGCGGAGACCATCCGCTCCAATGCCGACCTCACGGTGATGTACCGCACCAACGACCTCTATACTCTGGAAAAAATGAGCAAGCTCTGCGGCGACCGTGTGTCGGACGACCGCGTGGAGCACGATTCCTGTTCTCTCATCACGCCGGCACAGCTGGCCTCCCTGAAAACGGGGCAGGCACTGGTCATTCTGCACGGAAGCATTAAGTTCGTGACCGAACTGCCTCCCTGCACCACGGCCTTTGACCCCAGCGGCTGGCAGGAGCCCCAGCCCCGGCAGGATCTGCCGCCGCACCAGAAGCCGAAGCTGTTTGATCTTGTCCATTATGTGGACAGAAAAGAGGACCCCTTGCTGGACCTTATCGAGGAGTATGAAAGCACGGCTGACGACCTCTGTTCTTTCATCACCAGCTCCCTGCAGGACTCCCACCCGAAGCATCCGTTCGACCTCGACCCCAGCAAGAAATATCAGGTCGTGATCCAAAGCTGGAATGGTCGCTTTATGCGCGGATTAAAGATCCTGAAGGATCACTATCACAGCTCCTCTCTCTCTGACCTCAAAAACGCCGTAGAGACCCTGCCGTACGCACTTCCGTTTGACGACAAAGCCGACGCGGAAAAGATCTATCATCAGTTGAAAGAAGAGGACATCAAGGTGGAGCGCTTCGGCTTTGAGACCGATGACGCATGACCCCTTTGCCGCAAAGGAGGAATCATCATGAAGTTCAACAAAGAGACCCTTGCCGGCGCAGTTTTCGTGGTTTTTCGCGTTCTGCTCTGGCTGCCTGTGCTGGCAGCGGCGGCGTTTTTCGGCGCGGCGCTGGGCGACCTGCTGGTCTTTTTCGCTGCGGAGCATCTGTCCCCAGCAGCTGTCGGCATTCTGGCAGGCCTGCTGACGCTGGCTGTTGTGCGCAGCAAGACCCCCTTGCATACGCCGTTTGAACGGATGGAGCAGTTCAAGCAAAAGCATCACCTTGACCGGCTTGCTTCCTTTCAGCTGGAGTTCACCCTGCTGTGCATGGTCGCTTTCTTTCTGAGCATCTCCGGCATCGCAGTTTTTTCTGCCGCCTTTGACAGCCTGTGCGCCGAAGGTCTCATTGTCCCTGTCGGGTGGATCGTGTGTACCTGCCTGTGCCTTTTTGTCTCTTCCTTTTTCATCTTCAACCTTTTTGATCTGGTGATCATCTGGAGCGCGCTCTCCATCCTTGCAGTAGGCTGTGCGCTGCTCGTCAGTTTTACCTCATACGCCGTATATGTGCCGTTGACTGCGGCTTTTGGCGCTGCTGCCCTGTTTCTGGGCGCAGCGGCGGGGCCTGCCTTTCTGAAAAAAATGGAAGATGACGCCGCGCTGTTTTGTATGTTGCGCCGGCTGCGGCTGGCAGAAATTGCCGTCTATCTGCTTTTCCTGCTGCTGGGGCAGAATGGCATGCTTGCCCTTTCCGGTCTGCGCATCAACCTGTTCCTCACAAGCATGATTTTTCCTCTGATCGTACTGGAGTTCTGCACCCTTGCTTTTTTGCAGCCCTTCCGGCATCGTCGGCTGGAAGCCTGTTTTGCGGCATTGTTCCACTGCATCCTGCTTTACTGCGGAGGCTGCCCCGGCGGAGATCTGCTCCTGACCGCAGCGCTCTGTGTACTGGTTCTTCTGGTCACTGCGCCGCAGCCCCATCCGCAGCGCCGGAAGCGCCCCGCTGTCCGGCATCCGGGCCTGCTTCTGGCGCTGGGCGGGGCAGCAGGCTTTCTTCTGCCCTACGCCGCAGCCTTGTGGAACGCGTTCTGTGACTGGTGCGGCGGGCAGTTTGCAGTCGGTCCCCGCGGGCCCACATGGTCGGAAGTCGCCGCCAATCAGCACTGGCTTCTGGTCGTCAGCTCCGGCAGCGCCGGCACGAACAAAACCACTCTGGCTTTCTTTGGGCAGATCCTGATCGCGGCAAATCGTCTGGGGCCCGCTGCTGCGGTGCTGTTTGCCGCACTGCTGGCCCTGCTGCTGTTGGGCGGTATGGCAGCAAACCGCGGCGATCCCCGCCGCAGCACCATGGCGGTGCTCATTGTGAGCTTTTTTGCCACCCAGATGCTGCTGCACACCCTGGCCTGCACAGGCGTGCTGCCCAGCTTTCTTGGCCTGAACCTGCCCTGGCTGGACGAATACTCGATCAACGGACTGCTTGCCCGCTGCGGCTGCATGTTCCTTACCGGACTGTTGATCGCACCCCCGCAGACCGCTGCGCAGCCGCTTTTGCTGCCGGAGCAAATTGAAATGGAGGAGGAGATCCGCTATGACGAAGCATAAGATCAGCCGTCGTGATTTTCTGGCCGCTCTGGCTGCCGGTACCGTTGCCGCCACGGCCTGTGGGCTGCATCGGACGTTTGCAGAAGCCAGCCACACCTTTGAATACTGGGTGCTGAACCGTGAACTGTCCTTCCGCAGAACACGGGAAGGCATCATTTACAGCTGCGAAGGCTATCCGCTTACCGATGGCGAAACTTCCTCCCCGGGATTTGACAATCAGACGCTGGACCCGGCGTTTGACTGGTTTCTGGGCCGCAATTTTGGCGATCCCGACAACGGTTTCGGCCTGCGCCACATCCTGTACGACACCCTGTATGATCCGCAGCTGGGCACAAACGGCTACGGCCAGCCGGTCTGCCTGAGCCTGTCCCAACCGCTGCAGGATCTGGTGTATTATCAGCTGCCCCAAAAAGACTCCTCATTCGGCGTCGGCCGCTGTTTTACCATCGTGCGCCAATCCGGCGAAACGAAGGCTTGGGCAGAAAATTCTCTTTCGCAAAGCGTCAACGACCTGTTGTTTTATTACTGCCCCGCAGTCAGCTATTCCTCGGGTGCAAACGTCCTGTGCAATGCGTCCGGGGCTTTGGAGATCGTCACCACTGCCGCACTGCTGGAGTATGATATCCCCTTTGCACCGGATGCTTCCGCAGAGGAAAAAGCTGCACTGGCGGCAGAAGCTCTGGACAGCAGCTGCTACTGCGATGTGCTGCGGCGCTATCTTGCCCCGGAAGGACTGCTGTGCCCGCTGCCCAACGGCGCACTTTTGCAGACAGACGGCGGCTTTTTGTTCAACGACGAAGATCTTGCCACGCAGGAAGCTTTCCGTGCCGCTTATTCCCGCATCGCGAATGGTGCCGTGCTGTGCAGCCTGCTGCTGCCCCTGCTGTGGATCGAAAGCGTTGCGGATGGCTGCCTGCGTTTTCAGTTCGAATGCCTTGCGCCGAACGATTTTCGGCGCACAGAGCATGGCACGACCCCGGCCAACAGCACTCGGCAGGTCGGGCTGCCGGAAGAAAAACAGGCACAGCTGGCCGAAGTGTTCCGGCGCCGAGCCGAGCGTTTGGGTCTGCGTGCACCCGAGGGCGCACAGCTGGCGGCTGTGGACACCGGCATCTGCCGTACAGAAAACGGCGAGGAGATGCACTGCCTGTATCTGCACTGCAAGCTGCCCTCCGCTGAGACCGGTTACAGCATCCTGCTTGGGCGGGCATCGAATGCCGATCAGAACCTTCTCCGTGATGCACAGCAGATTCTGGATACGCTGGCCGGGTAGCGCGAAATATGAACTTTCTGTGAAGTTTTTCGCAAGAAGTCATCCTTCTGTGTCGGATTTCGTTCATGAGGGTGAACGAACCACCCCAGAGAGCCAAGGAGGCGAACCGACATGAAGCATGACCGCAGACAAATGCCCCGCGAGGCCGTCGATTTGAACAACATCGACGATGATGCGCAGGGCACTGCACCACAGGAACAGAACCGGTTCCGCATCGCGCTGGGCCATACAGCAGCGGGGGTTCTGCTGCGCTGGCTGACCTGCCTTCTTTTGTTTTGCGTTTTGTGTCTCGCCGCCCTTTTCCTTCCGGTCACGGAAGGCTTTGTGCAGGTGCTGCAAGCGCTGGCAGCGTTCCCCGCCATGCTGCCGCTGCTCCGGGATGCCGGGATCGGCTTTGTATACCTGACAGCTATTCTGGCGGGCTGCGGCGTGGCCGGAAAGCTCTTCTGCCGGCTCTGGAAGAGCCACTGTCTGGACAGGCTGCTGGACGGCCTTATCGCCCTGCGTTTTTTGGATATCCATTCGATCGATAAAAACGAGCAGTTCCCGGAGCCAGACAAAGGCAAGCCGAAGCCCAAACCTGCTGCCCCGCCGGAAGAAAAGGATGCCATTCCTTCCGACCTGAATGGTCTACTGGACGACCTGTTTAAGGCCGCCCCTTCCGCGCAGCCGCAGGACGTGGACGAACCACCCACCCGCATCCAGAAAGGAGCATGAGGAGATCATGACGGACAAAGAAAAAATCAGCTGGCGGCAGCAGGCCAAGCTCTGGGTCTTGCAGGGCATCCTTCTGGTTGCTGCGGGCATCAGCCTGTTCAGCACGATGGCGGGTTTTCATACCGTGTTTTTTCCAAGCTCGGCGATGGTGGCGGTGCTGGCCAGCCTGCTCGTGCAGGGTATCGAGCTGGTCTGTGCGGAGCGCTTCCATCTCGCCGGCTGCGCCGCGTTCTTGCTCTCTGTGGCATTCAGTGCTATGAGCTTTATCAACATCGGCACACCGACCTCTGTATACATGCGCCACGCCATGACCACATTAAACAGCGCCTACTCCACTCAGCTGTTGCCCGATGTGCAGTCCGCTATTTCTTCCGACATGGGCAGCCTATACAGCACGATTTCCGGTGAACTGACAGCCCTGCGCACCGAAGCACAGGTCATGCAGGAACAGAACACTGCCAACAACATGCTGACCGAAGAGGATTACGCCCTCATCCGCAGTCGCTATAACAAGGCCCAGAAGAAGCAGACCGAATACTTTGAGCTGGAACAGCTCATCGCATTTCTTCAAGATAATGACCTCGAACGTGCATACGCTCTGATGGATGCCATTGAAGCAGAAGAGGGAAGTGGCTCCACCCTAAAAAAGCTGAAAGCCGACGTCCGCTCCCTCCGCATCCGGTTGCAGGCTCTCAACGCGGATGCAGCCACCACAGCAGCAGAGACTGCTCATGCCATTCAGCTTCTGCTTGCACAATCCAGTATTGATGTTGATGAATTATCCGTGCAAGTCAACAAGCTCATTACCGCCGCTCTGAACGCCGGGCTCAAAACCGACCCGCTCCCATTGCGGGACCACCTTGAACGCTATCTTCAGCTTGCAGAGCTCAACCGGACGGTCTCCGAACGCGTCTCTGCGGAAGCGGCATTGCTGGAGAGCGTCGAGCAGGCCGCTGGCGACCCAGATGCCGATGCTGCATGGCAGCAGGTGAAGGAGCTGTGGAGCCACGAACTCAGCACTCTCCGCACGGCGCTGGCCGGGTCGGTGCTGTCCACCCGGACGAAGCACATGGAGACGATCAATGAGCTTACCAGACAGATACTGGAAGGCGACCGCACCCTCGTGCAGAAGGCGATCACGATGCTGTGGTATAACCACGACCTCACTTCCATTGCGGGCTGCATTCTGGCAGTTATGCTGGACAAAATTGCCATCCTTTGTTTCCGCATAGCGCGTGAGATCCGCCGACAGATCGCCCAGAGCAGCGCTTCTTCCGCCAAGGCTGAAAGCGCTGCCTGACAGCCGTATATCCCATTCAAAAAAAAAGGAAAAGGAGTGGTCAAAAGTGAAACTAATGTTGCTCGTTGTATGTATCGTTGCTGCCCTGCTTATTGTCTTTGTCCTGCTCGTAATGCTGTATCACAGCAACGGTCGCACTGAGGTCCAGCGCAAAAGCGCACAGTTCAAAAAGGATGTCGAAAACCGGCTTCAATATGCCGTGCATTTGGGTGATGATACGTTCATTATTGACAAACAGGACAAGCTGCTGGTTTATCAAAAAAGTGGCAAAAACCCCGAAAAGTTCCTGCCTCCACAGGTCATCGGACTTCCATCTGAGGGCGGCGACTTCATCTCGATCATTCCCTTCGGCGGACTGCCCAGCGAAGGCTGCTGTAGTAATTATCTGACTTTGCGGGAGAGCGGTTATAACGCCAAGTTTATCTCCCATGACGCACCCCTTTTAATTTATCGCAGCCAAAAAGACGATCATTACTACTTGAAGCTGAACGGAAACAACCAAAATGCCAGCAGTTTTCAGGGGAAGATCATCGAGGATGAAATGGCACTGGATGATGTGCTCACCCGTGACCCGAGCAAGGCGAAGCTCTTTGAGCTGTGTGGCAGCCCGCTGGCCTTCGTGCTGCTGCCCGGCGATGAACCGGAGACAGAGCCGCAGAAGGCAGACCTCAACAACATTGAAACCGAGCCGCCCAAACGCTCCATGGGGGACAAAATCCAAAACCTCCTGTTCCAGCAGGCCGGTGTCGATGCCGCACCGAAAAAGCAGTCCCGCCGTCCGACATTCAAAAATTAATCCCGCCGCCGAGAGGAGGAAGGCCGCATGTTCCGTCATAAGCATAAGCACCCTGCATTCAAAGCCCTGCGCGACACGGTGGCCTTTGTCGTTCTCTGTGTGGCGCTGCAAGGCTATGTTGCCCGCACGGACGGCGCAGAAGCCGCTGCGGCTTTCCGCACCGTATGGCCCACTCTGGCCGTCTGCTGCGCCGGCGGGGCCTTGCTGGTTTACTGGGCCGGTGGCGCAGCCCTTCCGCTGCGGGTGTCCGCCATCTTCAGTGCCTTAGGCATGGCCTTGCAGGTAAGCCTGCATCCCGCAAATGCAAATGAGCTGAAGCTTTTTTGCCTGCTGTCCTTTGTGGGCTGCATCTGCACCGCCCTTGTTTTTGCACTGCTGCGCGTACTGCCGCAGCAGACGCTTATCTACAATTTTTGTGTTGCTGGAAGTGCTGTGTCCTTCCTCTTTTTGCGGTTCTTCTCTAAACCCATCAACAGCACGTATGCATGGGTGTCGGTTGGAGGGCACTCTTTCCAGTTGACCGAAGTCGTTAAGCTGATTCTCATTATAGGATTTTCCGCTGCCGTGACAAATGAAGCCTGGCACGAAGGGGTCCGCTTCCGCGCCGCGCTGCTGCTGCTCGCCGTATACGCCGGAGGATTTTTTGTACTAAACGAGCTAGGCACGCTGCTTGTCTGTCTTCTGGATTGCGGGGTCATGGCGCTGCTTTATTGTTCGATAAAGCACACGCTTTCCCTCGTTGCGTTTGGTGCCCTGACGGGTGGGGTAGGATATGCGTTTTTAAAGCTGTGCAGCGGGATGCAAAACCCGGCAGGGCCTTTCCGGCTTGGGCAGCTGGTATACCGCAAACTAGCAGTCCGGCTGCAATATTATGGCGTCAGTAGTTTTTCGTCGTACTCCTCTCAGGAGCTCAGCAGCTCAGCGTACCAATCGTATACCACATGGCGCTCGTTGCTTCTGGCTCGTCCCATGGGTGCCTCGCCCTACCGGGTCAGCACACCGGTAGGAGATTCCGACCTGATTCTTTGCACTTTGGCAAACCGGGGCGGCTGGATCTGTCTGCTGCTGGCTCTTTTCGGAACGTTTCTGCTTATTATAGCAAGCCTGTTGCTCAGCACCCGCTGCGGTGGGTGGCTGAGCTGTGTGGGCACCGGTGCAGGCTGCGCTGTCGGTTTGTCCGCAATTCTTAATCTCTTCTCTGCCACAAGTCTTCTGCTCATCGGCATCCCGTTCCCGTTTTTAGGCGCTGGAGGCAGTAATTTCTTGATCTCGTGGGGATCAATCACCCTGTTGCTGTGCAGCACCATTCCTACACGGCAGGGCAGCCGGGAGCTGCTCGCTGCATCACAAATCACAGAGGAGGTATCATGATGATGAACCGCCGTCTTTTCCTCAGGCTGCTTTTGGCCCTCTCGGCGGCAGTTGGGATGTCCGGGTCCGTTTTGCTGCTGCTCGAGCGTCTGGGGCTTCTGGACAGTGCCCAGCGGCCCCAGATCGAAGCGCAGCGCGCCGAATTTGAGAAAGCCGCCCGGAAGGCAAACAGCATCGAGGGCGCGATCGTCTCCTGCGATGGGATCCCTTTTACAAGCGCTTCGGAGCCCGGAAAGCCCGCACTGGTGACCGCACTCTGCTACAGTTCTCTTGTTGGCTACAGGACTTCCACTTCCTCTTCCGGTCTGCGCCGTGAATTTGGTGATACACTCTATTACGCACGGGAAGAGGGGGGCGGCACCGCAGACCGTCTGGTCATGACCATTTGCGCAGAGCTCCAGCAGATCGCATACGATCTGGTAAAGGGGCAGGGAAGAGGCGTGTGCTGCGTAGCGAATGCCCGGACCGGCGAAGTCTATGCATTGGCGTCCTGCCACGGGGACGTGGAATTTGACGCAAATCATTTTTCGCAGAACTTTTCGTTATATACAGAGACAGAAGGCTATCTTCTCCCCCCATGGCTGGATGTGAACCCTCCCGGCTCCGTAGCAAAGATCCTGACAAGTGCCGCCGCTGTGGAAGCCGGCGTAGATCTGACGTATGAGGACAGCACAGGGGAGTACAAAGGAATCCGCACTGCCTCCCGTGCGCCGGGCGGTGCTTTAGATTTGTACAAGGCAGCCAGAACGAGTAACAATCCGTATTTTGCGGTACTCGCGGACAGAATGAGCCTTAGCGATTTGCTCCGCGCACAGGAAGCCTTTGGCATCAACCAGAGCTTCCTACGTCTCGGCACTTCCATTCTCCCGGCAGAGAGCACCCTGACCGCCGACTCTGCCCGCAGTGAAGCACGGCTCCAAGCCATCGGGCAGGGCGGTCTCTCGGTCTCACCGCTGACATCCATGGCATGGCTAGGTGCAGTGGCCACGGGCGAATTGACGACCCTCCGCATTGCAGACCATTTTGAGCACACCCTGCCTGATGGAAGCACGGAGGAGACCCCTCTGCCGGAAGCATACGAGGTCGAGCACCGCAGCTTGAACCTCCGTCCCGAGACCCTGACGACCTTACAGGACGTCTTTTCGGAAACGGCAAAATCCTATGGGCTAGCCCTTTCAGGAAACGCCCGCGTATTCGGCAAAACCGGAACGGCGCAGGTAGGCACTTCCGGGCTTTACACCATCTATCTGGCGTTTTCTCTGGTCTACCCGGACGACAACGCCTATGAATCAGTTCTAATGCTTGAGAACACCAGTAACATGAGTAATGTACTGAAGCCGCTGGCAAAACAATTGCTTGCCGCCATCGACCGTCTGCATCCCGCGTGGGAGGAAACAACATGAAAATTAAAATCAGTGCCTGCACCGCCAAAGGTTCCCACATCGAAAATCAAGACTGCCTTTGTGCCACCGGCTTATGCCCCGAACAGACAAGCTTCTGGGCTGACCGGAAGGAAGTGGAAGTTTCCTTCCTTTATGCCGCGGTCTCTGACGGTATCGGCAGCGGCGCAGCGAGCCAGTACCTCGCGCGCCTTGCCTGTGAAACATTTGCCAAGGCCGTTGAGGCTGTCCCCCCTGTTTCTCTCTACGACATTCCGGGCGGCGGCGAACTCCATGCTGACCTGCCTTATTGCGGTGTCCTGAAAGCCGCCCATACCGTATACGACGCTTTGCAGACCCTCCACGCAGAAGGCGGCTGTACACTGACCGGCTGCTGCCTGACTGCCCCTGCTCCAAACCCGGACCCGGATGTCCAGCCGCACACACACTTCTTTTCGATGGGCTCGGTCGGTGATAGTGCCTGTTTCTGGTATCGACCGCACCGGCAGGTGGGCGAACCGGTTCAGCTCCTTAATTACCCGCAGAACCTATTTTATCGCCGAAAGAAAGAGGGGCTTGCGACCAGCGTTTTTGAAAAGCGGATCCTGGAAGCCTATCTTGGGATGCCAGCGGAAAAGCTGGAGCGGTCACGGTGTATCCAAGTCGTTACGATAGACGATGTGTGGCCGGGCGACCGATTTTTGCTTTGCAGCGACGGCGTTTATGGGCAGCTGCCGGAAGCACTGCTCAAGAAGCTGCTGGGGTTGCGGTGGATCACTGCGAAAACGCTGGTAAAAGCCGCCACGGTCGTCCCGCACAGTGATAACGCCACCGCTATACTGATCGATATTCTATAAAAGCAGCAGGGGGGAAGTTTTATGGAGATCGTCTATAACAAGACAGAAGCAGAGGAGCGCACCTTTGTTCAGAAACTCGTGGACACGGCCTGGCCAGACCTTCATCCTGTGGTCGGGCAGGTTCTCGGGCGGGGTGGTCAGGCGATTGTGTACAAACTGGTGTTTGCCGATGGGCGCAGCGAAGCGCTGAAGGTGATCGACACCTCCGTCTATCGGGATCCCGCCCGCCGGAAGGATGCCAACCGCCGGGGACGTTCAGAAATTCATTATCATAAGCAACTATCTGCCAAGACAGACACCGTTTGCAAATTATATGATTTCTCGTCCATTTTCCTTAGTTGCGAACGCAGTCAGGATGCCCCCATGGGTTTCCTCCTGCGCATGGAACTGCTCACACCCCTTGACCCCAAAAATCTGGCCGCACTGGACCCGGCAAACCGGGAGAAAGCCGTTCTGCAAATCATGCGAGACGTTTTAGAAGGACTGTGCCAGACCGAGGACGCAGGAATTGTACATCGGGACGTCAAATGCGGAAACATCCTCCTGCGGCACGATCCAGCCACCGGCCAGAGCCGCTTTGTGCTCAGTGATTTTGGCTTGGCAAGACCATTCCATACACGAACCGACCGAAGTTTCTTCACCGTCTGCGGTTCCAGCGACCACATAGCCCCCGAGATCATTCGGCGCGGAAAGCTTATTGCCGGCAGATCAGACATTTACAGCGCCGGTGTGATGCTGTTCCACCTATTGTTCCCACAGAACGACGACTATTTTGATCCCGCTCTCTTCCGGCAGAAGTCCGCCGATTTTCCCTTCAGCCCGGAGATCAAAAACCTGCTTTTCAGCCTGACCAAAGTTTCCCCCGCCAGCCGGCCATCCCCAGCCGTTGCACTGATCGAGGTAAACCGGCTTTTGATGCAGCGCGATGCGGAGTATTTCCGCTGCATCCGACAGCAGCTCCTTTCCGATCTTGCTCAGAGCCGCCAGCCCGCTCCCGAATTAATGGCCGCCATGCCGGAAAGCGAAGCAACACACCTGCTCCGCGCCTGTTCCGCAGCGCTGGCCGATAACACACACCAGATGGCGGAGGAGCTTCTTCGCGGTGCTGCCGCACAAAATAACAGCGGCTGTGCGCTGTACTATCTTGCCGTACTTTTTTTCCAGAATCGCTCGTGCCGCCAAAAAGCGGCAGAACTTTTTCGTCTTTCTGCCAGTCGCGGGTACCTTCCCGCATGCAGCGCTCTAAAGGGTGAAAAAATCGATTCCGCATCATTTCTGAGCAGCATATTACTTGCCGTATAGGCATCAAATTTTAACGGCTCAACGGCTTCCCGGATGATCGGGCAAGCGGAACAGGCTCATCATGCAAACAACGAAAAACAGGGCGTTCCCCAACGGGGAACGCCCTGTTTTACATATCGCTATTGTCTGTGGTCTTTGGCAGGGTGCGTCCTATTCAGGGACGCACCCTGTTTTTGTTT
>ERZ773227.895-NODE-895-length-24349-cov-12.389397_pt1 | contig 24349 bp, 22 predicted proteins | sample MGYA00580525_ERZ773227 | MGnify/ENA primary metagenome ERZ773227 (study PRJEB29015, sample SAMEA2737782) | human gut metagenome | biome: human gut; feature: human-associated habitat; material: faeces | place: China | collected 2012 ... | reverse complement strand
ATGATACTTTAGTGTTTGATAGAACTACAAAAGATGAGGTTGTCGTTAATTGTGATTATGAATTTAAAGACGCTAAGGAAAAAAACAGGTTTAGTATTTATAAAGAAGATTTTGAGTTAAATCAAAATTCAGTCTATAAATGTTTTTTAACAGAGATTGCCGAGCGTGTTACGAGTAAATCTAAATTTTTTGATTCTTTTGTGGAGGTATTTGAATGGTTTGAACGTATTCGTGTTATATATCCGAATTCAAGATTTTCAAAATTATCAGCATTGGCGAGTTCGCAAACTTCACATGATGCATTTGAAAAAATATTGTTGAGCTTTGATACTGGAATTCAAAATATGGAAAATGAGGATGTTGAATTAGATGATGTATTTAAACATTTTCCATCGGATTTGTCTGAAGCAGTTAAGGCAGAATTATCTAAGAGTTTATTAGAATCAAATCAGGATGGTGTTACATTACGATTAAAGAAATATATTTATTACATAAATAAAGATCAGAATGGCAATGCGGTCGCAAAAGTTGTTAAACTAAATCATGGTAATGATAATGATCTATTTGATTATGCAGATGAATCGGATGGAACAAGAAGATTATTTGATTTAATACCTTTATTATTAACTTGTAATGATGATTCCCTTGTTTTAATTGATGAAGTAGATCGAAGTTTACATCCATTATTAACAAAAAAATTTTTAGAATTATTTAATGTTATTTTACAAGAAAGAAATAGCCAATCAATTATAACTACGCATGATTCATCATTGTTTGATTTAGATAAGTATAGAGTAGATGAAATTTGTTTGATTAATAGAGATGAAAATCAGAGTTCTATTATCAAAAAGTTGAATACTATGTCTATTCGATTTGATAAAAAAATTAATAAAGATTATTTAAGTAGTGTATATGGTGGAGTACCAAATATTCATGAGGATGTTATTTTAGAAAAATTAAATGTGAATAATAAACAAGAGAAATAGATTATATTTTTGTACTTTATAAAATTTTATTTTGCGTTAGACTAGTCTAATACTGTATAATTTTTCCATAGGTATTTGATAATAAATGGGAGAATAGAGATTATGAAAACAAACAAATGTATTGCTGTATTATTGAGCTTGTTAATGAGCTTTAATACAGTTGGTGTTTGCTATGCAGAAGAAGTAAATGATCCTAGTACTGATGGTTCATCACATACTTTTGGGGATGTTATTAGTGATTATGCAGATGATGTTCCTTATTATAATAGTGAAGTTGAAGCTTATGCAGATATTCCAGCACATTATGAATTAGATAAAAATATGTTCCCGGATGTTAGAAATCAGAATCCGTATGGTACTTGTTGGGCATTTGCTGCATTGGGTTTAAGTGAATTTGATTTAATTAAAAGAGGGCTTGCTAATAAATCTATTGATTTAAGTGAATTGCAACTAGCTTATTATGTTTATAATTCGGCTTTAGATCCATTAGGTGGTACTGAGGGTGATCAAAGTAAGTATTATAATGGGTCTACTTCATATTCGTATTTAAATCGTGGTGGTACGTATGAATATGCTGTTAGAAGATTATCACAATGGTCTGGTGCTGTTAATGAGAGTGATGTTCCGTATAATACTACAACAATAAACAGTGTATTAGAAAATGGCTTGAGTGATGAATATGCTTATAGTAAAGATGTTGCTCATTTAAAAAATGCATATGTGATGAGTCTTAAAAATAATCCAGATGATGTTAAAAGAACTATTATGTCAAATGGAGCGGTCGGAATACAGTATTATCATTCTGATAACTACTTATTATGGAATAGTGAAAAACAATTATGGACATATTATGATCCTAATGCAACTGGTGGTGGACATAATGTAATGATTGTTGGCTGGGACGATAATTTTTCAAAAGATAATTTTGTACGTGATAAACCTACAAATAATGGTGCATGGTTAATAAGAAACAGTTGGGGATTTCAGCAATCATATTTTTGGATGTCTTATGAGAATAATTCTTTGTTAGATGCGGCATGGGCATTTGATATGAATACTGCTGATAATTATGATAACAATTACCAATTAGATGGTGGTATTGATAGCTATAATGTCTCAAATACTATCTGCCAATATAAAACATATTCAAATGTATTTTCAGTAGAGAACAAAGATAGTGTAGTCTCAGAAAGTTTAAAAGCAGTTTCTTTATCTTTTACACATGTAGCAAATGTAAACTATAAAGTTGAGATTTATACAGACTTAAAAAATAGTAATCCTTATAGTGGAACTAAACAAGCAGAAGCTACTACGGAAGGGACAACAACTTATGCTGGACTATATACTGTTCCATTGAATAAGACAATTGAATTAAAACCTGGTTCTTCCTTTGCGGTAGTTGTTACTACAGACAAATATGCATTAGACTATGAACAAGGTGTCAATTGGGAATCTAATGGCACAAAAGTCTGGGATGCACCTGTTAGTTTGAATAGTGGAAAAAGTTTCTATGGAAACAGTAATTATCAATGGGGTTGGTACTGGGGCAATTTCTGTGTTAAAGCATTCACAACTAATAACTACAAACAAAAGAAGGATATAAGCGATGCTGTAATTACTAAAAATGATGATTTCAGTGAAGATAATCCAAGTGTTAATGTTACTTATGATAATGTAAGTTTAAAACAAGATGTTGATTATACTTTGACAAGTACTAAGGATGAGAATGGTGTTACTGTGACAATCAATGGTAAAGGAGATTATACTAGTTCATCATCTAAGACATTTATTCCAATTAGTAATTTAAACATAAAATGTAAGGATGTTGCTTATATGGGTAATGAAGTTAAACCTCAAGTTACAGTTAAAAGTGATGTTCGAACATTAACGGAGAATGTAGATTATTTCTTATCGTATTCAAATAATAAGAATGTAGGGGAGGATGCAATAGTTACAATAAAAGGATTAAACAACTATTATGGAACGAAAGATGTAAAATTTCAGATTTATAATGATATTGGAGATAAACTTACTGCATTTAATTTAGTTTTAAATGGTATTATTGAGTTTAATGTATATATTGAATTGGAAGACGATTTACGAACTGATCCAGATGCTTATGTTTTATTTACCTTGCCGGATGGGAGAGGTACTAAAAAACAATATGTTAAAGATGCAAAATATAAAGAAGGATACGGTTACATTTTCACATGTGGTATTTATTCGAGAGAAATCACAAAAAAGGTTTCTTTTCAAGTATTTAACGGAAAAGGAATCGGAGGAATAAAGAATTATAGATCTGTTGAGGACTATACGAATGTTTCATTGAATTCAGATCGAGAACAAAGTATTAAGGTTAGGCCATTAATAAAATCTTTATTAAATTATGGAGGTTATTCTCAAGCCTTATTTAATTATAATTTGGATGATATGGCGTATAAAAATGTCAAAGATGAGTTAACTCAATCTATGAATGAAGTTACTGTTGATCAACTTTCTGAATATAAGGTTGTTTCGAATGGAGAACAGAGTGGTATCAGTGAAATTGGTTTATCATTAGTGTTAGATTCAGGAACCTCATTGAGATATTATTTTAAGATAGATTCATCAGTTGATTTATCCAAATTAGATGCTAAGATTGATGATAAAGATTGCGAAATAAAGAAAAATTCGAATGGATATTATTTGGAATTAACATCCATTCCTTCAAATAGATTAAATCAAGTTCATACTTTTAAATTGGGTGGAATAACAATAAAGTGTTCTGCGTTATCATATGTTTATTCCTCATTAAAAAACGCAACAAATCAAAAAGGTATGATGGTGTCAAAAGCTCTTTATCTTTATTGGAAGGAAAGTAAGGCATATTTTGGTTAAGAATAGTTAAATGGTATGAAAAGAAGGAAATTAATAATTTTTAGTATATTGGTTTGTTTGATGTTTTCTTTCGGCTTCCTTATGAATAATCGTAATGAAACACATCATTCAAATCAAGTAAATGTTGTAACAGAAAGTAAAGAAAAAGAGAGTCATGAACTTGAAATTTTACCAATTGAATCAAAAAGTAATCAGGTTATTGATAAGCATGATAAAATAAAAAAAGAAAAGGAAACGGATAAAGATATGAAAAAAGAATTTGAAAAACCAACAGTTGAAATTGTAGAGTTTGATAATGAAGATGTCATTACTACTAGTGGTGAACCAGAAGTGCCAATTGAGCCAACGAATCCTGGTAATTAGGTATTGGTGAAATTTGTACTGCATCAAACAGTTGATTTAAATAGGAAGGATTTGTTTGAATTCTTCCTTTTTTTATGGCATCTTATTAGTATGAAAATTTTATTAGTAAATAAAGTGTTTTTAATACATAACATGTATTCGTATATTGAATCATATTGTAAGGATTATTTGTGTGACTGTGATCATGTTGATTATTCGATTTCTATAAGTATGTCTGATATTTTGTATGAGAAAGAAAAGAGTCGAAAAGAAGATATTAAAGAGGGTATTTCGGTTCGTGAATTTAGTAATGCGTATTTAGAGACTTTAGCCGTATATCGTAAGATATGTAGGTGTTTATTAGATGAGGATATTCTATTATTTCATGGCTCTGTTGTGAGTGTGGATGGTATTGGCTATTTGTTTACGGCTAAGAGTGGTACGGGTAAATCGACGCATACAAAGTATTGGAGAGAGTATTTTAAGGATAGAGCGATTATGATTAATGATGATAAGCCTTTATTAGAAATAAAAGATGGTCATGTGAATGTATATGGTACGCCTTGGGATGGTAAGCATAGATTGTCTACGAATATGTGTGTACCATTAAAGGCAATTTGTATATTAAATAGAGGACAGGATAATAATGTTTTGCGGATTGGCGGTCAGGATGCTTATTCTATGCTTATACAACAGGTGAATCGACCTTTTGGTGATGCGTTAGCTATGAGTAAAACATTAGAGTTGATTGATCGATTATGTTCGTGTGTAGAATTTTATTCTATGCATTGTAAAATGGATATAGATGCTGCAAGAGTGGCTTATGAAGGGATGAAGTGATTATGAAATTAAAAGATAATTTTATTACACATATTAGTAATGGAGAGCAAATATTAGTGGATGTGAGTGGAGAGTTTTCTGGGTTAATACGAAATAATGAGAGTGCCGCTAGGATTGTGGATTATTTAAAAACGGAAACAAGTATTATTAAGGTTGTGGAACAATTGTCTTTGGAATATGAGGCTTCAAATGAAGAATTAGAATCTGCTGTAAAAACAGTTATAGATAAATTAAGAAGTGTAGGAGCTATTGATGAGTAAATCTACTTTTGAAGAGGAGTTAAAAGAAAAGGGAGTTCTTGTTTATACAAATGTAGGTACGAGTATGCGTCCTTTGATTCGACAGGGTAAGGATGTCATGATTATTTCAAGTTTGGATCATCTTGGTCGTGATTTGAGGAAAATGGATGTTCCTTTGTATAAAAGAGAAAGTGGTCAATATGTACTTCATAGAATTATAAAGATAAATAAGGATGGTTATGTGATTCGTGGAGACAATACGTATTCGAATGAACATGGTGTTACAGATCATCAAATAATAGGTGTATTAACGGGTGTAATTCGAAATGGAAAAGAAATCAGTGTAAATAGCTTTGGGTATAAAGTATATAGTTATTTTTGGCTTTATACGTACTACATTAGAAAGGTTATGGTGCGGATGAAAAGAAAAAATCGATTGTCAAAGTCTACATTACAATACTTAAAAGATATAACTGGAAATAAGAAATTATACTTTTTAATTTTAATGATTGTACAAATACTTCAGGGTATGAGTGGTGTTTGTTTTGCGTTATTACTAAAAAGTGTAATTGATAGTGCTGTGATTCATGATGGAAGATTATTAATTCAAAATATTCTTTTATTTATTGGTTTGATTATTCTACAAATGATTTTTAGTGCCTTACTTAGATATTATAATGAATTGAGTAAAGCTACTTTTGAAAATAATTGTAAGGCAAGATTATTTGAACAACTTTTACATAGAGATTATAGTTCTATTTCAAGTATTCATTCTGCAGAATGGATGAATCGTTTGACTTCAGATTCTGTCGTTGTATCTTCAGGACTTACTGAAATTGTGCCTGGACTTGCAGGTATGGCTGCGAAAATGTTGGGTGCTATAAGCATGATAATTTTAATGGAACCTCGCTTTGTGTTTGTGATTGGCGTTGGTGGAGTTTTAATGGTTTTATTAACTACAATCTTTCGAAAAAAACTGAAGGCATATCATAAAACTGTGCAGGAAAAGGATGGTAAGGTCCGTATTTTTTTGCAGGAGCATTTACATAGTTTAATGATTATAAAGGTATTCACAACCGAAAAGCATACTTATAATGAATCTTTAAAAACGATGAAAGAACATAAACAGGCTCGAATGGAAAAGACGCGTTTTTCAAATGTATGTAATGTTGGTTTTTCTTTTATGATGAATGGTGCTTATGTATTGGGTGCTATTTATAGTGTAATAGGAATATATAGGGGTACTGTAAGCTATGGTACTTTAATGGCACTTCTACAATTGATTAGTCAAATACAAGCTCCTTTTGCGAATATCACGAGTTATATTCCTAAATATCATGCGATGATTGCGAGTAGTGAAAGATTATTAGAGATTGAAAAGAGTTGTATGGATATAGAGGAAAATAATGGAATCAAAGATTTTGATTCGATATCTTTAGAACATATTGATTTTTCTTACGAGAAAAGTCGTGAAGTTATTTTAAAAAATTTTAATTTTCATTTAGAAAAAGGAGAATGTATAGGTTTTACAGGTCCTAGTGGATGTGGTAAGAGTACCGTATTAAAGCTTTTATTAAGTTTATATCCAATCACAAGTGGAACTAAGACAATTATTTGTGATGGGAAATCGGAATTGTTAACTTCTGGGTATCGCCATTTATTTTCTTATGTTCCCCAAGGTAATCAATTGATGTCTGGAACGATAAGGGATGTAGTCACCTTTTCAAATACGAATAATGAAGAAAAAATATGGGAAGCTTTAGAAATCGCTTGTGCAAGTGATTTTGTAAGAAAACTTCCTGATGGATTAGATACTCAGTTAAAAGAACAGGGTTCAGGTATTTCAGAAGGGCAGATGCAAAGATTGGCGATTGCGCGTGCCATTTATTCAAATAGACCTATATTATTATTGGATGAAGCTACGAGTGCTTTGGATGTCAAAACAGAAAAACAAGTATTGTCAAATTTAAAGGCAATGAAGGACATGACGGTTATTATAGTTACACATAGATTAGAAGCTCTTTCTATATGTAGTCGTGAAGTTCAATTTAAGGTAAAAGAAGATGAATAAAACAGAACAAGATATTTTATATTTGGTAGGTTGTACTATACATCAAATTAAGCCAAATGTAGAGGGTATGGATTTTGAAAAGATAAGTAAAATGGCTATATCGCATTCTATATCTTCTATGGTTTGTATGGCACTTGAATCAGCGGGTATAAAAGTAGATGTATTAATGGATCAAAAGAATAAGGCGATTCGTAAAGTCATGTTGTTGGATAGTGAAAGAGAAAAGATATTTTCTTTGTTTGAAAAAGCTGGAATTTGGTATCTTACTTTAAAAGGCGTAATACTAAAAGAAATGTATCCCGTATATGGTATGCGACAAATGGCAGATAATGATATTCTTTTTGATTCTACATATAGAAAAGAAGTAAAAGATATATTTCTTTCTTTAGGCTATGAAATAGAGTCTTATAATAAAGCAAATCATGATGTGTATTTAAAAGCACCAATTTATAATTATGAGATGCATGTATCTTTATTTGATAAATCTATTCCTGGATTTTTAGAATATTATACGCAATTAGAAAAGAAATGTGCTGATCAAGGATTAAATCGACATATGGAAGTAAATGATGCTTATGTATATATCATTGCCCATGCCTATAAACATTTTATATTTAGCGGTACGGGTATTCGTACTCTAATTGATATTTATGTTTATAACGAATCTTGTTCATTGGATATAAATTATATACATGAACAATGCAAAATTCTAGGTATACAAGATTATGAAAAAGAAGCTAGAGAAATGGCTTATAAATTGTTTGATGTACCAACAAATGATTTTTCAAGTTTAACGAAAGAAGAACTTGAATATGTTGAATACTATTTTACAAGTGGTACCTATGGCACAGCCAAACAAAGAATGCAGAATGAAATTCATAAATTTGAACTTGAAGGTTCTAAACACGCAAAAGCTAAATATGCATTTAGAAGATTGTTTCCAGAAGCTTCTTGGTTTATGAATCATTCTAAATTCCTTGAAACATATCCAATCTTCATTCCGCTTTATGCAGTCTTTCGAATTATAACGAAAATATTTACAAGTTGGAGAAAATGGACAAGTGAAATCAAAAATATACTATTTATGGATTAGGAGAGACTATGGATCAATATAAATTCCTGTCTTTGACAGCCAGAAAAGAAATAAAGTGGTCCAAAGCCCTAGTATAAAGGCTTTGAGCCACTTTTTTGCGTTGTTGCGGATTATAGTATTTTTTTCTTATCTTTTGTCTGATGTATGATGTTTCTCATTTTCTGCTTTTTTGTTATTTGGTAATCTGTTCTGAATCCAAACAATTTATGAAGATCATCTGTAATATCTGTTCTTGTATAGGATGGGATGTATCCATATCCTTCTAATAATGTAAGATTCATCTTTTTCATGGTGCCCACAATTTGACCTGCTGTATATTTATATTCTAGTTTGTTTTCTAGAATTCGGAAGAATAATAAGGCCATGAAACAAATAAGGAAATGAGCTTTGATCCTATCATCGTCTCTTAAATAAACGGGTCTGGCATCAAAATCTGATTTTAGAATTCTAAAACATTCTTCAATCTGCCATCTTCTTTTGTTGATGGCTATTATGTCTTGAACATCATCATCAAGATTTGTAACGACGGCATAGAATCCATCATACATTGCTTCTTTTTCAATAACTTCTTGGTCGATTTGCCAGATTTCATCTTCAGCTAATTCACCATTGTCCGTGAAGGACTGTTTTTTAAGAAATCTAGCAGGATCGTTAGGATTTTTACGATTCTTTTTTGGCTTGCCGCTATCTGTAATCATTTTTTGAGCTCTTTGTATTTGATTCTGACGTATAGATGCTTGATATTTTCTGTATTTAGGCGAATAAGTCACAATTAAAGTTTCTGAAAGCTCGTTACTGTCATATGGAACTTCTTTGTAGTAGATAGAATTAAAAACTTCTGGATCTTCTTCGTCTAGGTCATTCAAATCAATGAATTTGTTGGAACCAATCTTTCTATATTGCGATGTAGATAAAGCTGTTTCTCGAACATCTTTTTTTAGCTTTTTAAGAGATTGTGTAATCACGTAAGCTCTTCCGCCTGTTGTGTTCAAAAGACGGTTTTTCTTAGAACCAAGTCCACTATCAGAACAATAAACGAATTGAGAACATTGAAAATCATTGATGACTTTATGTTCATGGTCTTTTAATGTCAGCTGTTCATTTTGATTCCCAGGAAACAGATCAAATGATAAAGGGAATCCGTCGGCATCCATAAACAATCCCATACCTACTATTGGATTTGGTTTGTTTTCTTTGTTTTTACCGTACTTGGCATCTCCACGTTCCTGTTCGATTTCAAAATAATAATTTGTACAGTCATAATAAAGAACGCGTGTATTTCTTTTATGGATGTAGTTTGAATTTCTGTAAAGCTCTGCCTGAATATAGTCACTCTCTTCAGCTAGAACAGTTAATGCTCTGTAGATATCGTGTAAATGATAAGTAGGTTGTTCAAGAAGCGAATGACAATACTTAAATGAACTTAATTTACTCGTTGGGTTTAAAAAACGAGCATATATCAGATCGGCAAGAATTGCGTTCAAATCGTATTCGTAATCATGTTTGTTTTTGATGTTTCTGCAAATATTATCCAAATGTAGAGAATAATATATGCTTTGTAGAAAAAGATAGCCACAATTAAAAGTGTTCTGTTGATCCTTCTTGATTGGAATATTTGGATTAAGAGCAATAGAAACGGATTCATTTTCCTTTTTATATTTTTCAGTTTCTATACGAGCCTGTTCTCTTGCCCAGGCCATAACACCATCTCTGTCTGTATTCAGTTTTTTAGAAAGTTCAGAAAGTTTACCGAGCTTCTTGTAGATTCTTGAGGTGCTTTTTCCTTTTTCGTTGATGAAAGCATAATTGATATAAAAAGATTCATCTGTTTTAGATTTAGTAGTTGTAACACGCATAAATATCACCTAATACAATTATATCACAGAATACGAGATAATACGATATACAAAAACAAATAATTTGACAAAAAAAGCAAAAGAAAAGCGCTTGTTTAAGCGCTATGTTTAAGATCAGTTGTGAAAAGGGGTGTCAAACTCCCGTGCCAGTTTTGGTCTCTGCTTTGATTCCAATATAAATCTGATTTCATTCTTCATAATATGTACCCGCCTTTCTTTTTCGGTAGTACATATATCACTCTGATAGCACAGAATTGCAAGACAATTCGGATTATATTTCTGCCAAAATGTACGCAGAAAAACTGTGATTTTTATGCTGCTTTTTACACGTTTTTTCTGCGTATTTCAGTACTATCCGGCAAAACAAAATCAGCTAAAGTGATGACATTCAGAGGATATTTTCACATCAACCGACCTTGACGGGTATCCCCCCTGTTTAATTCTGCGAAAATTCGCACGAAGGGGGCCATCGGTCTTCAGGCAGAAAGGTTATAAAGATTTGGATACCCCCTTCTCCATATCAATTAATGTTCTTCGGTATATATTTTTTCCACATTTTTTGATATAATAACATGAAATATAAACTAGGAGGCTGCTCTATGAACGAACGGATAAAAAAATATTGTGATTTACTTTCAAGTCTAATTACTCCAAACACAAAGCCTGAAGATATTAATGAACAATTAACCGTAGCAACCAATACCATCGAAATTGATACTGTCGATGTTCCTGATAGAGTAACAATTTCCAATTATGCATTAAAATTACTTTCTAAAGAACAACGTATGCAACTTGCCAAATCACTTATTGAAGAGCAGGTTGTAAAACAACGTAATTTACTGGCTCATTGGAGCACCATAACAGCTCAATCCTCTATGATTGATACAGGATACATAGCACAACATTTAGTTTCCCTTCAAACCCAAATTGCCGGTCAAGGTATGCGTGGAAAAGGTGATGATCTTTGTGACGGGTCCGAAGTTAAAAGTGCAAATTTTCTTGATTCTCTTGACAAAAATGGAGCAATTGCACCAAGATGGAATTTTATGGCTAATACTGTGGATATCATGGAAAGATTTTTAAATTACACTGCTATTTATTTACTCTCCATAGATTATAGTCCCGAGCATAATTGTCGTATTAGAATATGGAAAGTAAATATTCAAAAACATACCATTTTACAAGAACGTTATAAAGAATGGATGACAAAACTTGGGTATCCTAAATTTGCTGATACAGCCAAAAAACCTAGTGTTAATTTTCAGTTGTTTCCTCCTAATTCCGGCACAAATGAAAATTATGCCAGACACGGCAATGGAAGGTCTAACGGCTTTGCTAAGTTACATATTCCATTAGAAAATACTCCGGGATCAGAATTAATTTTCAAAGCCGAGGTTATCAACAATGAAGTAATTATTTCAAAATTCTAAAGAGGACTTACAATGAATGATGTTATCAATTTATTAAACATGCACCACCGCTTTTTCTTTTATGCAAAAAAATACGCTGATTTAACAAAGCAACCTACCCCAGAAGACTCTAGAGCATGGTCGCAAATCTTAGTAAGTCTTTTAACTGGTATTAATGGTTTAGGGCGTCATAAAGGTAGCGATTTAGAAGATGGTTCAGACGTAAAATCCGCCAATGCTTGGGGAGCTATAGATTTTCCTCGATTTAATGGTTGTATTAAGGCAGGTACATTAAGTTCCTATTCCAATAATATGAGTTTCTTGGATAACACACCGAATTTATATTTTGTATTATGGGATAACGAACCTAATTATGGAAATGAACGAACAAGAATTTGGGTTGTCCAACCACGTCGCGATCCTATTTTTAGAGAAATATGCGAAAAATGGTATGATCAGAAAGCTACAGGAATTATCCGTAGTTCAAATTTTCAATTACATGCTCCCATAAATGAAAACACTAATATATTTAGAAATCAATGTGGTTCCCTTTATTACCCACTATTGTTTGAAGCAACTTGGGTAGAAAATACTTATATAGTTGATTATTATGAACCACGTACAATTACATCTGGTTTTTGTCAATATATTTAACCTTCATGGCTGTCACTCCTATAGAATGGCAGCCATGATTTTTATGCCAATTTTGTCAAATACTTTTGCTGTTCAGAAATAATACTTTCTCCCTGATAAATTTCTTCAACTGCCTTTTTCAGTTTTTCTCCTAATTCTTTACATCTCTTCTTTTCATCATCAGATACAGGCACAGGAAGTAATATTTCTCCCAACTGTTCACGCTTAATTCTACTGTGAGATGAAGATGTACCTGATGTCATACTTTCTATTTGAACCATTACGTTACTTGTTTTTAACAAAAAGCAAAGCATGTATGCATCTATATCACCCATAGGTCTTATTATTTCAAACTCGTTTGAACATACCAAATCATACTCTTTTTTCGGAACAACTGCCATTCTCGGAATTCTTGGATTTAATTTAGAAAAAATCAAATCACCGGCTTCAACTTTTCTACCTTTTGAAACCGGAACAAACTGCTCAACCTCATTGAAATTAATTGTACTATTTGAATTGACATGTAATACACTTATATGTTTTATCGATTCTGAAACCATAAATCCTTTTCGAGACGTTGTTACAAATTCTGCAATATCTGACAGCTTTTTTATTGCATATCCATCACGAATTCCTTTTGTAATATTGTCTACTGTCACAAACCTTTCGGCCGCATAGAAGCTTGGCTTAATAATATTTTCAGTCAAATCTAGAGATGTGATTTGGGTTACCGATGGGTTTTGTAAAATAATTTTTTTATCTGTTCGTTTTTCAGTTAATGCCTTTGCTATATCTAGCATTTCATTTTTACCCTTTGAAATCTTTACTGGCACTCCCATTTTTTCTTTAACAATATATCCCAAATCTTGACACAACGCCATAAACATCCTATCTTTGTTTACCGCTTTTTTCTTTTGCAAATAAAGAATGCATGTATTTGTTCTTGTTCCTGCTTGAGCAAATGTGACAGATGGAAGTTCAATTACACCTCTTATATAAACTTGCTGTAAAATCGCATCTCTATAAAGTGAATTGGTTCCTTTTGATGCAAAAACAGAATCTGGCAGAACAATAGCCAAATATCCATTTTCTTTTAATAGAGCTATGCTTTTATCAAGCATAAGCAACTCTGAATCTATATTTGTAGTAGATATCTCTATTGAGTTTAAAATGGGATATTCGCATAAATTTAGTTGATCAACTCCGTATTCTGCACCAAATGGTGGGTTGGTAAAAATCAAATCCACTTTTCCGAGATAATCATTTATGCTACTATCACCCACAATACTATTTCCACTATTTATATTTGAAATATTACATCCTAGTAAAAGTGCATTTATTTTAGATAAACGAACCATTCTATCAACTTTATCTTGTCCAATCATACCTTTATTTCTAAAATGTTCAATATATCTATTCCTATTACCGCAATTATTTTTTTTCTTCTCCAAATAACGAGAAAAATGATTTGCACTTTCAATTAGCAATGTACCAACTCCACAAGTTGGATCCATAATTGTAAAATTACTCAGGACTTCCTCTGTAAAATATCCGTCATTTTCCATATCATTAAAGATAATATCTAACACAGGTTCCGATATCTCATATGGAGTCATATATTGAGCATCTTCTTTATTGTTTCTGAAATTTTCTCTTACAAAGTGTCCAAAACATTCATTAATAATATCAAAATCTGAATATTTATGGTTTTTAAGTAAATGAATAAAATCTATTTTTTCTATTTCGCTAACAAGTTTCTCTGCAAATTCATTTTCTGTTGGCTGTAAAACAAGCGATGGATTTGATCCGAATATATTTGTACCATCTTCATTGAAAAACATTGAATTTGAAACTTCTCTTTCAAATACATTAATTAAACCAGAAGCTACATTTTTCTCATCGCCTGTAGTTTGATTTGCAACTTTTCTAATATATGCTAATGAAAATTTTTGCCCCTTAGTAGCCATTTCATAATTAATTGAAATCAATTTTACAATTTCATCTAACTTTGCATTCGAATCATCAATTCTTCCATAACTATGAAAATATTCACGTAAATTAAGCAATATTTCATAAAACATAGAATAGCTAACACCATTATTCATATTAAGTCCACCTTCCTAAAATCATATAAATATCCTAACATAAAAAAAGCAAAAATCAAGATACGCATCTTGATTTAAGATGCGTATCTTGATTTTTGTGTGTTTCTCATTAAACTAAAAAAGCTGAGCACAAGTCTCAGCTTGGTCCCCAATGTCAAAAGAACACTAGGCAACTCTGTTGCATTTAGTATATCCAACTCTCAATAAACATGCAATAGTTTTTATGTTTTTTCCGCATTTTCATCGGCACAAGTTCTACTACATTGCCTGCAAGTAGTCCCTTACTACTAAGGAATCCTCCCAACACCTTTGCCTTTATCCCACTTTCAGCCATGAGCCTTAGTAGTATAAACCGTAGTAATTCCAAGGTTTTCCACCCTATTATGCCGTACTCTGCCCCAGTCTGCAAAGGTATGCATTATCATAAAACTGGAGTGCTGTGGCATATAAACAAAATTTTCTTCATATTCAAATTAAGCCTCCTTATACCAGATTATATCAAGTTATGCCTATAAATATAGGTTATTTCATCATTTCCCAAGTTCCCTCAAATTTGTATTAACCTTGCATACTCTTGCATATCATACCATGTAATGGGCACTAAAATTTTAAAGTTTGTGCCCATGGATTTTAAACACATTCAACGTAAGCGCCAAATAAAATGATGTAGTTAAATGAATAAAAAAGAATCAGTTTATCATTGCTAAAATGGTATGCTGATTCTTTTATTTACAGTTCTTTTGTATGAACTCACTCCATGGTAGAAACTCGTCTATTATTTCTGGATTTTTGATTAGATCTTGGCTTGGAAGATATGTAAATATTGTTGTCAAATATTTATATGGATCTAGTCCATTTGCTTTTGCTGTTTCAATTATGCTGTATGCATTCGCACTTGATTCTGCTCCTGATACGCTTGTCGAGAACAACCAGTTCTTTCTTCCTGTCGTAAATGGTCGAATTACTCTTTCATCTAATGAGTTTGTCATTGGAATATATCCATCATATAAGTATTGTCTTAATCCTTCTTCATGATTTAAAACATATTTAAATGCTCTGCTCAGTTTTGCACTGGCTGTGGCATTTTGATTGGATTTGCACCATGAAAAGAAGTCATCTATTAATGGCTTTGACTTTAGCTGACGTATTTTGACCTTTTTATCAGGAGACAACGCCTCTATTTCTTTTTCTATTGCGAAGAGTTTCTTGATTTTATTCATCGCAATAATCGGAAGCGTATTTTCTGCATTTTCGAGATTATTTGGAAGACTGTCTCTGAACTTTCTTCTTGCATGTGCCCAGCAGTATGCATTGACGCAGCCTTCTATATTGTTATATCCGGAATATGCATCTGATATAACAGTTCCGTGAAAACCGTTGAAGAATATCTGTGGATTATATCCGCATCTGTTTGGTGCATATACAAACAGTCGGATTGGATATGCACTTTCCTTGATGCTTGAATATACCCACATATAGGATTTCGTTGTTGCCTTTTTACCAGGTTCATTTAGAACTTGAACAGGTGTTTCATCGGCATGGGCATGTTTTGATTCAAGCAGGATTCCATGCATTCTGTCTGTCAGTGGCTTTAACCAGTGCTCACTTGAATATATGATCCAGTTGGCCATTGTCGTTCTTGAAAGATCTAGACCCATTTGTTTCCATTCGGATTCCTGTCTATAGAGTGGAACGCCATTTACGAACTTTTGTTTCATTACGAAAGCTACGCTTTCTGCAGAGGCATAAGAATGTGGAATGACAGGTTCTGGAATTCCAGGACTTTTCATTACACTCTTTCCATTTGCACGACATTTTCTGCATTCATATGTCGTTGTATATACATCTCTTACTTTTAATTTGGCTGGCACAAATTCGATTTCGTGTCGAACAAATTTCTTTCCGACAGGGACAAGTTTACTGTTACAGACTGGGCATACAAGTTCAGATTCTGGAAGTGTCATAATAACTTCGATATGTGGCAGTTTAGATAATTTATCATCCAACTGTCCTTTATACTTTTTCTTTTTATTGAATTTAACTTCTTCAAGAATAAATTGTTCTTCGTCTGGATTTGCTTCTGCTTCTGCCTCATCAAAAAGAGAAAGTTGCTCAAAACCAAGTGACTTTGATGTTTCACTTTTTGTTCCAAACAGCTTGCGCTTTAAATATTCATTTTCTTCCTTTAGATTCTTGTTTTCTTTTTGGATTTCTTCCAATGTCTTTGATAGTGCTACAACTGCTGACTGCATCTGTAGATATAATTCTTTGTAGTCGATACCTGCATTTTCAATCATTTGAAGCACTCCTTAACTGTCTATATTATACCATATTTAATACAAAATATCCTTAATATAAAGCTAAATAGCACATCTTTTATTACTCTTTTTTATTGTTCGTGGCTGCTCTATTTTAAGTCCTTCTAAAAGCCATCTGAACTGCTGATCTGTTATTTTCATTACTTCATCTTTATTTCTTGGCCATACGAATTTTCCATTTTCAAGACGTTTATACAAAAGAACAAATCCGTCACCTTCCCAGTACAAGACTTTCATTTTTGTGCTGCTCCTTCCACAAAAGAGAAACAGTGAATTCGAAAATGGGTCCAGCTTGAAATTCTGTTGTACAATAGCAGCTAGCCCGTCGATCGATTTTCTCATATCTGTATATCCACAAGCAATATAGATATGTTCTGCTTTAGAAATATCACCTAACATATTTATTCAACAGCTCCTGGATCATCCATTCAGGACAATTAGAATTGATCTCTATTTTTGTGTTTCCTTGACAAATTGTCATTACTGAAGAAGACATGCATACAGGAGTAGATTGAGAAGCCTGTATTTCTACAATATCATTTGATTCAGGAACCAGAGGCAGTACATTATTTCTTTTTTTGTATGGAATCTGTTCAATTGCCATCTTTCTTAGTTTTGCCAGGTAATAGTAATAACTTTTAATACTAACGTTATTCTGTTCGCACCATTTTTCGTTTGATAGATCACTATTTATACATTCACGAATGATTGCCAGCCACTTTTCCGCCTTCAGTCTCTGCTTGGGCGTTAAATCCTCTAATTTCATCTAATCATCTCCAATCATTTTATAGAGTTTTTAGACTGTACTCTAAAAACTCTAATTTTCTATATAATTGTCGATTTTTTTGATATGATTTTCAATCCAGCATATTACTTGGCGCTTACATTTTAAGCGCTCATTTTTGAAAAATTGAGCACTAAATAAATGCAAAAATAATTTTTTAGATCAACATTTTTAATTAAAAAATGCACTTTAAAAATGAATTTTTGGCACATTAAAAAAACGCAAAAATCGTAAAAATGCCATTTTCTTCAAATTTGGCGATTTTAGGTCATTTTTGGGGTTTTAAAAATAGCAAGCAAGGGGTTTGTGTGTACACTGGAATCCCATAAGGGATTTGTGTGTACAGTCACCCTGCGGGCGATGTGTGACATCGCCTTACTTTTTGATGGCTTCGCCCCCAAACCCCTTCGTAAAAATAAAAAAAAGGAGTCATAACTCCTTCTTTTTTTATCGGTAATGTTCGTATTCGTTTTCCTGATCCAGTTCAGACTTTTCAATTAATTCATCAACATCAGGAAGGTTCGCAAATTCCTGATCAATGTTTGGATACGAATTATTAAGGGTTGTGTTGTCTTGGAATAACTGGGTATAGATATCTGGATTTTTTGATTTGTTTTGATATTCATCTAAAACACCTATGAATAGATTATCTAGTCCGTTTCTGATTAGTTTAACTATTTTGAAATTTTGAATAACACTTGGAATAATATGGTCCATTAAATGTAGATACATGCACTGATAGAGCTTGCCGATGACTTTGAAATTTTTGCTACGCTGTTTTTCTTTTTCTAGATCCAATTTCAAATTATTGTTTTCGACTTGAAGATCATTCAATGTATTAATCTGTTCTTTCAATTGTTGATTTTGAATAGATACTTCGTCGAATTTATCAATTTTAGATTTATTTTTTTCTAATTCAGCTCTCAGGTGCTCATTTTCACGCATATACGGCTTTTTTCGAGATGTGTCTAGTTTAAGTTCGATATTTTCTAATTTGGCGCTTAAATCGGTTTTTTGAGCCTCTAGTGAGGTGATTTGAGTTTGTTGATAATCTATAACTTGTTTGATTTGGTCAAATTCATCTACAGCTAACTTTACATATTCCTTTTTCGTGAATCTGTTGACTTGTATTTCAGGTTCTGGAATAGAAGGTAACTCCATATTTTTGAGTTTTTGTTGAGCCATTCGGTTGATTTCACGGGCTTCTGCTTGATATTGACGGACATTCAGGTGCTCGTCACGACCTGATCCACGTTCAAATTCAAGTCCGTGGCGTTCCAGAATTTCCGTCATGTATTTTTCTTCAGACTGTCTCCAGTCTAGAAAAGCCGTTTTTCCAGTGTATCCCATTTCTTTTAAAGCACCACGAAAGCTATTTTTAACGCTCAAACCACGTGTATTTCCTGAACATACTGGAACAATATCAATGTGTGTATGGTCAATTCCAATTTCGTCACGATGTGTTATTTGTTGAATTACACGGAAATTAGGGTTTCTAGATTGAAAGCCACGATTGTATTCGTCCAGACACTGTTGAAGGACTGGATAGATTTCTGTATTTTTATCGTTTATATTGCCAAATGCCACGATATATTCGTAGAATGGCTTCTCCTGTTTGGATCGGCTGATATGTTCGTAGTAGTCTTTGATTTGACGTTCTGGATGATTTTTTTTAATCTGCGATTGATTGTAATTTTCTAAAGCTGTATCGAACAAATCATGATATACGTTTTGAATGGGCTCGTTTACGTATACAATATTTTGACTCGATAACTCAGGCTTCCACGATCTACTATTCACTTGTTTGATTGTTCTGTCGTTGTGGTTTAAATAACCTCGTCCCTTGGCAATTGAAGCGGTAGGCATATTTTATCATCTCCTTGGTTAATGCCATTATACCATAAAAGCTTTGTTACTTTCACGAAAGTAACGTATTTGCACTATTGGAGTTTACTCCAATAGATGCATACGCTCTGCGAGGCTTTTCCTTGTCAAAATTGACAAGATTTACGTGTTAAAACACGGATTTTAGCTAAAAAAAACAAAATGTATCATATATGTTCAATATACGATACATTTTTATTTTTAAAAATCATCTAATTTATGAATTGTTTTCAATTTTGTAAAAGTTGAGGTTGAAGGCTAAACATACCTTAAAGGTCAAATTCTTGATTTATTTTTTTCGAGTTCTCTATGGCATTTTCAAAAATCTCATATTATTATATTTTTTAGATAATAGATTATGTTATAATTTTTCCTGGAGGTTGGCTTTATGAATTCAGACCTTCAAAGAGAACGTTTCTGTAATGCCAATTATGGTAGTTTCAATGTACTCAGAATTTTTGACATTAGTAGTATTGCTACTAATTATTCGAGAACTAAAGAAGTAACCTAATTGGATTAAACATTACAGAATACGAAAAAAAGAGAGGATTCCCGTCCTCTCTTTCTCTATGCCAAAAATGGCATTCAATGTACTACTTGAATTATATCATGAACTTTTTAAAAGTAAACGTCCGAGACTTAGCAAAAGCTAAGTACGAGGACACGTACCTATTGACTACCTTTAAATTGTATCATGTATTTTGGATCATTAATAGACTATGTTTTTAAATTTATACTTGTTAGAATCATTGTATAAAGAATACATAAAGAATGAAAAAGGAGCTTTGATACCAATGGACAGTTTAGTGATTTTTATCTAAGAATTTATGCAAGGAGGAAATCATTATGAAAAAAATTAATAAGTTTTTATTTGCTATAATTAGTTGTTTTAGTATTTTAATTGGAGTTTGTTCACCTGCTTCGGCTAGAGAAATAAAATCACCTTATAACTTAAATTCTAACGTGGATACTTGTTGGTGGGCAGGAAACCCAAATCCTGAGCCAGGATCAGAAGCTTGGTTACAAGCACATTATAATTTTAAACCAGGGGATCAAGCTACAATGAGAAGATGTTTCGTTCAGGCTTTAGGAATTGATTATAATGATCTTTCAAATTATTCATATATTGTAAGTGCGATATCTAAAAAAGCATTAACAGTTGGTGTTGTAGGTAGTGTATATGGTGGTCTGGTAGCATTGAGATATTTCTCATGCTGTACTGGATAATAAATGTACTGGATAATAAAAATATATTATCAATATAAAATTCTTAAATACTTTAAAAAAAATAATATTGTTGATGAAGAAAATTCGATAAGTATGAATAGTTTAAAAAATGAATTTTCTCATAATAAAATTAGTATTGAAAGCTTGATAGATTTTTTAAAAGACGAACAATTATTTATAAAATCTGATAAAGGAAATTATTATTTAGACGATTTGGTTTATAATTGGAGGTATAAATATAAGTTTGTTTATTATGGAGAGATCATATTGTTGATCATCTTCTTGATATTTGCGGGTTATGTAAGCTATATTAAAACAACTTTATTTTACAGAAGTGGATAATTCTAATATGAAAATAAACAAATATTTATTAATATTATATTTAGTATTTATGGTCAGTTTATGTGCTTGTAGTACTCAAAATAATATTCAAGGAAAAATGTTGGAAATATCTGTGCAAGATATAAAAGATAAAATAGATCAAAAAGAAACGTTTATCTTGCAATTTACAAAAAACTCTTGTCCATATTGCAAGATATTAAAAAATATCGAAGATGATTATGTAAAGAATAATCAAGATACTATCTTTGTTTTCGATATTGAGAAAAATCACGAAGATTTTATAGAAAATCAAGAATTTATATATGATATTTTTAAAGATTTAAAAACTGTTCCAAGTGTTTATTGGATAGAAAAGGGGAAACCTGAGAACCAACTACCTATTGTAGATGAAAATGAACAAGAATATATTTTGTCAGAATGGATAAATGATAACAAAACTTATTATCAATAAAAAAGAGATACAATATTCTAATATATTATTCAGTTAAGAAATGGTATTAGATGATGTTCTCTTTTTTTATTTTTCTAGTTTTTTTTCTTTTAAGTCTTTTAAGATGAGACTTGTAATATAGGATGTAACGTTACGTGCTTCAGATTCAGCAGCATCCTTCACTTTTTCTTCCAACTCTTTTGGAAGATGTAAACTGAAACAGTATTTAGATTTATAATATTTCTTAGTCTGTGTTTTAGGTTCTTCTGGTCTATCAATTCTAATATCGGTCATGTTCGTTCTCCTATCCAATCGTAATATTCCATTCTTGATCCACACGTAATACGGTCATATCTAGATAGTCTTTTAATTGGTCTTTTTCGATTTCTTCGTATGGAAGTCCGGAAATATTCGCAATCTCTGATTTAAAAAATACATGATAGTTGCAGTCGGCAACTAATAATAAGTCTTTAAGTTTCATGAATAACACCTCTTTATACATATATTATAATTAAAATATAATTATAATTCAATTATAAAATAGCGACTAGACACCGATAAAATTCGGTGTTATATTTTTGGTGAAATAGGGTCAAAAAACATATTGATAATATAACGTGACCTAGAGATAGACACTCCTGACAAGGAGTGATATATTTATATTGAAAAGGTAAAAAAAAATGTATTGTTAATATACGCCCCCCTTATGTTTTTGGGGGTGATTTTGAGGTAGTAAAATGGGATATAGTAAATTAACTTTTGATGCTTATATTAGAGATCCAGAAGCATGGAATATGGAGTTGCCCAAGTGGGCTTTAGAACTGAATCATAAAGGGTATGAGAGTGTAAGTGCTATTGATTTTTATGATGATATATTCGGAGAAGATTTAGAAGAAAGCTGTGTACCAGAAGACTACAAAACAGGAGAATATGGTGGAATTGCCATAGAAAGAGTTAAGAAATTAGATGAATATGGAAATGTTGTTTTTGATTCTAAGGGAAATGAAAAGTACGTTGGAAAAAGATATACGATAACTAAAGGGAATTATGAATTGTATGATTTAATTGATAATTCGGAGAATTTTTGTATTATAGCTCCTGTCAGTTATGCAGGAAGGGCAAGAATCAATAAAAATGCTCGTTATATGTATGCTTTATGTATCGAGGTAGACTACATAAGACCTGATGGTGGGCTAAATGAATTGATTTACAGCTGGAAAAGAGAATTAATGCCTGTACCAAAACCAACCTACATTGTATGTTCAGGGAATGGACTGCATTTATATTATGTTTTTGAGAGACCTATACCATTGTGGCAGAATATCTTTGATAAACTAACAGAAGCTAAGAAGTATTTAACGCCTAGATTATGGACAAAATATATTACAACTGCTTATAACAAAATCGAGTATGAGAGCATTACACAGGCTTTTAGATGTGTAGGCAGTAGAACAAAGGGAAATTCTTATGCGATGGCTTTTAAATGTGGTGATAAGGTCACGATAGAGTACATGAATTCTTTTTTACCTGACGATAAGAAGTTGGACAGTATTTATAAATCGAATTGTAGTTTAGAGGAAGCAAAAAAAAGATATCCTGAATGGTATAAAAGAAGGATTGAAGAAGGCAAAGATCGAGGCCATTTTAATCGCTACAAGCCAATTTATTATGATTGGATCAATAAAATACTTGATGGTGCAGTTGTTGGTCGAAGATATAATTGTCTTGAAAATCTGTGTAGTTTAGCTGTTCAATGCAATATTGAACCAAAACAGGTAGAGAAAGACTGTAGAATGGTAGCTGAAAGGTTTGAGATGTTGACTGAGGACGATAAAAACCATTTTACGGAATATGATATTCTATGTGCGTTGAGAACGTATCATAATGCGGATGGGCAGGCCTATAGACGAAGAATCGACTTTATTTCGGCTAAGACTGGAATTACATTAGTACCTAACAAAAGGAATGGAAGAACTCAAGAAGAACATATGAAAGTTATGAGAGCTATTCAAGGTGTAGTTAACCCTAATTGGAGAGATGGAAATGGACGGCCAAAGGGAAGCGGAACAAAGGAAGAAATAGTTTTGAAATGGCGAGCAGAACATCCAGAAGGAAAGAAAGTAGACTGTATTCGTGATACAGGTCTAACAAAGCCTACAGTCTATAAATGGTGGAGTAAGTAAATTATGTCAAAAACAATAAAAGAAATCGCAGACGAATTAGGTGTTTCTAAAACAGCCGTTAGAAAGAAAATCGCAAACCTAGGTTTGCAGTCAGGTTTGCGAAAAAACGGAAACCAGTTTGCGATTGAAAAAGAGCAAGAAATCCTTATAAAATCGGCATTTCATGAAAATCAATCGGAAACCAAATCGGAAACTAGTTTGCAATCGGAAACCAAAATAGGTTTGCAGTCGCAAACCAAAAACAATGCAGTAATTGACGTACTGGTTAAACAGTCAGAAACTCTCAAGAATGAATTAGAGATAAAAAATAAACAAATAGAAGAATTGAATAAGAGGTTAGAGGAAAGTCAAAAGTTACTAGACCAACAACAAAAGCTTCATGCTATGGCAGAACAGAAGATACAGCTATTAGAACATAAAGAAACTTCAAAAACGGATAATAAAGACCAGACAGAAGAAATAAATCAATTAAAAGAACAACTGGATCGAGAAAAAAAAGAACAGTTAAATGAGATAGAAAAATTAAAAATTGAATTAGAAAAAGAAAAAAATAAAGGTTTCTTTGCACGTTTATTTTCCAAATAAACTGACTTTATTACACGCAATCAGGGATTAAATTGAACACTGATTTTTAATTTTTTGATACATTAAAATGATAAAAACAAAAATTTTAAGGTAAGCGCCAAATAAAATGATGTAGTTAAATGAATAAAAAAGAATCAGTTTATCA
>ERZ773227.878-NODE-878-length-24828-cov-5.199734_pt1 | contig 24828 bp, 17 predicted proteins | sample MGYA00580525_ERZ773227 | MGnify/ENA primary metagenome ERZ773227 (study PRJEB29015, sample SAMEA2737782) | human gut metagenome | biome: human gut; feature: human-associated habitat; material: faeces | place: China | collected 2012 ... | reverse complement strand
TCACAGCATACAGCATCGTCACAGATACAGTTTCCAGCCATATTTACACCCATATCTGTTGGAGATTTGTACGGGCTCTTTCCGTAAATCTTTTCAAAAATCGTGTTTAAAACCGGGAAGATCTCAACATCACGGTTGTAGTTGACGGTTGTCTTTCCGTAGGCCTCCAGATGGAACGGGTCGATCATATTGACATCGTTGAGGTCTGCTGTAGCCGCTTCATACGCCAGGTTTACCGGATGCTTCAGCGGCAGATTCCAGATTGGGAATGTTTCAAATTTGGCATATCCTGCATGAATCCCGCGTTTGTGCTCATGATATAACTGAGACAGACAGGTTGCCATCTTTCCGCTTCCAGGCCCCGGTGCTGTGATGATGACAAGCGGACGGGAAGTTTCGATATAGTCATTTTTTCCGTATCCTTCATCACTGACGATTAGCGGAATATTGGAAGGGTAGCCGTTGATACAGTAGTGCTGGTATACACGGATTCCCATATTTTCCAGACGGTGGCGGAATAAAGAGGCGCTTTCCTGACCGGAGTATTGTGTGATTACGACACTGCCCACATACAGACCGTTGTCGCGGTAAGAATCCATCAGACGGAGTACGTCAGAATCATAAGTGATACCAAGATCGCCGCGGACTTTATTTTTCTCGATATCCTTTGCGCTGATGACGATGACAATCTCTGCCTGGTCACTGAGCTGTTTTAAAAGGCGGAGTTTGCTGTCAGGTTCAAATCCCGGAAGAACGCGGGAAGCATGGTAGTCATCGAACAGTTTCCCGCCGAACTCGAGATACAGTTTGTTATCAAACTGATTGATACGTTCGCGGATATGCTCTGACTGCATTTTTAAATACTTTTCGTTATCAAATCCAATTTTCATGATTTCATTCCTCTATCAATTTAGTATTACGTGTGACAAGAAGGGAAAACAGAAGTTTTACCCTTTTCTGATACAGTATACTATAAACAGGGAGGAGTTTACAATATTTTCACAATGTTTTTATTGATTTATGGGAAACCTGTATTTATAATGGGGATAGTGGACTTTAGGAGGAAAAGAATGGACAATCAAAACAACAGAAATAATAAGAACAATCCCAAAAACAACCGTCAGGGATGGGGCGTCATTCTTGTGACGACACTGCTGACGGCGTTTCTCGTTATGGGACTGTTTTCGCTGATGCAGGGGAGCGACCCGCAGGAGATCAGCTACGATAAGTTTTTAAAGATGGTAGATGAGAAAAAAGTAGAAAAAGTAACGATCGATTCTGCCAAAATCTATATTACGCTCACAGATGAAGCGAGAAAAGAAGCAATCAAGAAAAACCAGGAAGAAAATACAGCAACCGCAGAGCTTCTTGAGCAGATTGAAGAAAAGACTGCGGGAGGAGAGAGAGAACCTGACTATTATACAGGCGCGGTAAAAGATGATACACTTTCCCAGCGTTTGTACGATGCGGGAGTAGAGTATGAACAGAATATACCGGATACGATGTCTTCGCTGATATTCGAAGTATTTATCACGGCGATCTTTCCGCTGATCCTGATATTCCTTTTAATGAATTTTGTGATGAAGAGGATGTCAAAAGGCAGCGGTATGATGGGAATCGGAAAGAGCAATGCCAAGGTATATGTTGAAAAGCAGACCGGGGTAACATTCCAGGATGTTGCAGGAGAGGACGAGGCAAAAGAATCCCTGCAGGAAGTCGTAGATTTTCTGCATAATCCGGGCAAATATACCGGAATCGGAGCAAAACTGCCAAAGGGTGCGCTTCTGGTGGGACCTCCGGGAACAGGTAAGACGCTGCTTGCCAAGGCAGTTGCAGGAGAAGCGAAGGTGCCGTTCTTCTCCCTTTCAGGTTCTGCGTTTGTAGAGATGTATGTGGGAGTCGGTGCATCCCGTGTGCGTGACCTGTTTAAACAGGCGCAGCAGATGGCGCCGTGTATTGTATTTATTGATGAGATCGATGCGATCGGTAAGAGCCGTGACAATGCCATGGGAAGCAATGATGAGCGCGAGCAGACACTGAACCAGCTTCTGGCAGAGATGGATGGATTTGATACGAACAAAGGTCTGCTGTTACTTGCAGCGACCAACCGTCCGGAAGTACTCGATCCGGCACTTTTGCGTCCGGGGCGCTTTGACAGACGGATTATCGTAGATAAACCGGATTTAAAAGGCCGTGTGGACATTTTGAAAGTACACTCCAAGGACGTCAAGATGGACGAGACGGTGGATCTGGAGGCGATCGCGCTTGCTACATCAGGTGCAGTTGGCTCGGATCTTGCCAATATGATTAACGAAGCTGCGATCACAGCGGTAAAGCATGGCAGACAGGTTGTCAGCCAGAAAGATCTGTTTGAAGCTGTGGAAGTAGTTCTTGTAGGAAAAGAGAAAAAAGACCGCATTATGAATGAGGAAGAGCGCCGGATCGTATCTTACCATGAAGTGGGGCATGCACTGGTCAGCGCGCTGCAGAAAGATGCGGAGCCGGTACAGAAGATCACGATCGTGCCAAGAACCATGGGAGCGCTTGGATATGTGATGCAGACGCCGGAAGAAGAGAAGTTCTTAAACACTAAGAAAGAGCTGAAAGCAATGCTGGTCGGACTTTTGGCCGGTCGTGCGGCGGAAGAAGTTGTGTTTGATACGGTGACGACAGGTGCGTCCAATGACATTGAAAAGGCGACGAAGGTTGCCAGAGCAATGATCACACAGTACGGAATGTCTGAGAAGTTTGGTCTGATCGGGTTAGAGTCTGTACAGAGCCGTTACCTGGATGGCCGTGCGGTGATGAACTGTGGAGAAGCGACAGCAGCTGAGATTGATGCTGAAGTAATGGAGATGCTCAAGGCTGCATATGAAGAGGCAAAACGCCTGCTTCGGGAAAACAGAGAGGCACTGGATAAGATTTCAGAATTCCTGATCGAGAAAGAGACGATCACAGGAAAAGAATTTATGAAGATTTTAAGAAAGGTGCAGGGGATCGAAGAGAGCGAAGAACTGGAAACAAAGAAAGAAGCCAGAATCGCGATGAAACCTGTGGAAGAACCGGCACAGGAAGTTTGGATGCCGGAGGAAAGTAAGAACCAGGAAGATATCAAAGAACCGGAAGAAGGTCCCGAGTTTACAGAAGAATAAATGAGACGGAGAAGGACAGGATTTTTATCTTGTCCTTTTTTTCAAAAGCATTTATAATAAATGGCATGGAAAATTATAATTTTGATATACAGGAAGAATTGAAAAAACTCCCGGCGAAACCGGGCGTTTATATTATGCATGATGAAAAAGATCATATTATTTACGTGGGAAAAGCGATCAGTCTGAAAAATCGTGTACGGCAGTATTTTCAGAGCAGTTATAATAAAAGTGTCAAGATCCAGCAGATGGTGACGCATATCCGCAGATTTGAATATATTGTGACGGATTCAGAACTGGAGGCACTGGTTCTGGAATGCAATCTGATCAAAGAACACAGACCCAAGTATAATACGATGCTGATGGATGACAAAGCGTATCCATTTATTAAAGTAACGACAGGAGAGACATTTCCACGGGTGCTGCTGGCAAGGAGAATGGTGAAAGACAGGGCAAGATATTTTGGACCTTATACGAGTTCCCAGGCGGTGCGGGATACGATTGACCTGATCCATAAACTGTATCACGTCAGGAGCTGCAACCGGAATCTTCCGAGAGATACAGGAAAAGAACGTCCCTGCCTGAATTATCATATTCACCAGTGCGATGCACCGTGTCAGGGATATATTTCCAAAGAAGAGTACCGGAAATCCATTGATGAGGTGATCCGTTTCCTGAACGGAAATTTTGACGGAATACTGAAAGATCTGGAAGAAAAGATGCAGGCAGCGTCTGAGGCACTGGAGTTTGAAAAAGCAATCGAATACAGAGAACTTCTGAACAGTGTTAAAAAGGTGGCACAAAAGCAGAAGATCACGGATTCAAGCGGAGAGGACCGGGATGTGCTGGCGGTAGCGTGCCAGGAGGACGATGCGGTTGTACAGGTGTTTTTTATCCGTGGAGGAAGACTGATCGGACGGGATCATTTCTATCTGCGTATTTCAAAAGGAGAGACAAAGGCGGAGATACTGGACAGTTTCATCAAGCAGTATTATGCAGGTACTCCTTTTATTCCGGGAGAACTGATGCTCCAGGAAGAACTGGAAGAACAGGCATTACTGGAGGAATGGCTGAGTACAAAGCGGGGACAGAAAGTCACGATCAGAATCCCGAAGAAAGGGACAAAAGAAAAATTAGTAGAACTGGCAGGAGAAAATGCACAGCTTGTACTGAACAAGGATAAAGAACGGTTGAAAAGAGAAAAAGGTCGTACAATCGGTGCAGTGAAAGAAATTGCCGCCCTGCTTGGAATGGAACGGATCGTGAGAATGGAGGCCTATGATATTTCCAATACCAACGGATTTGAATCGGTTGGTTCTATGATCGTGTATGAGAATGGAAAGCCAAAACAGAATGATTATAGAAAGTTTAAGATCAAAAGTGTAAAAGGGCCGAATGATTATGCGAGTATGCGGGAAGTCCTTACAAGAAGATTTCAGCATGGACTGAAAGAAAAAGAAGAACTGAGGAAAAAAGGAGAAGATTCTCAGCTTGGCAGTTTTACTGCTTTCCCGGATCTGATCCTGATGGATGGAGGCAGAGGGCAGGTTAATATTGCTCTTCAGGTGCTGGATGAACTGCATTTAAATATTGCAGTCTGCGGAATGGTGAAGGATGACCATCACCGGACAAGAGGACTCTACTACAATAATATAGAAATCCCCATTGACCGGGATTCAGAGGCATTCCGCCTGATAACGCGGATTCAGGATGAGGCACATCGGTTTGCAATCGAATATCATCGGCAGCTTCGTGGGAAAGGACAGGTTCATTCTGTGCTGGATGATATTCCGGGGATCGGATCAGCCAGAAGAAAAGCCCTGATGCGGCACTTTTTAAGCCTGGATGCGATCCGGGATGCGAGCGTGGAAGAACTGGCAAAAATTCCGTCAATGAATCAAAAAGCAGCAGAATCGGTCTATGAGTTTTTACATTAATATGGTATAATAGACCAGTACGCAAGTATAAGGAAGGAGAAACGTTATGGATGGTGTAAGATTAACTGAGATTGTAGAAAAGATGAATCTGAAAAATCTCACTCCCGGAGTGGATATTACCGAGCGTAAGGTTCATGTACCGGATGTCAACAGACCGGCTTTGCAACTGACGGGCTTTTTTGATCATTTTGATCTGAATCGTGTTCAGATTATTGGAAATGTAGAGTGTGCTTATCTTGAGACACTTACGAGAGAGAGAAAAGATGAAATCTATGAAAAGCTTCTGGCACATAAAGTACCGTGTATTGTATTCAGTAATGATCTTCAGCCGGAATCTGAGTTTATAGAGACCGCGGAAAAGAATGATATTCCTGTGCTCGGAACCTGCAAAAAGACTTCCTCTTTTATGGGTGAGCTGATCCGCTGGCTGAATGTGAAGCTTGCTCCATGCATTTCAATTCACGGAGTACTTGTGGATGTATATGGTGTAGGCGTCCTGATCATGGGTGAGAGTGGGATCGGTAAAAGCGAGGCCGCTTTGGAACTGATTAAGAGAGGTCATCGTCTGGTGACAGATGATGTAGTTGAGATCCGCAAGGTCAGTGATGAGACACTGGTGGGTTCTGCACCGGATATTACAAGACATTTCATCGAACTTCGGGGAATCGGTATCGTAGATGTTAAGTCGATGTTTGGTGTGCAGAGTGTCAGAGAGACGCAGAATATCGATCTGGTGATCACGTTGGAAGACTGGAGCAGAGAGAAAGAGTATGACCGGCTCGGACTGGAAGAAGAGTATACAGAGTTCCTTGGCAACAAGGTAGTATGCCACAATATTCCGATTCGTCCGGGAAGAAATCTTGCGATCATCGTAGAGTCAGCAGCAGTAAACCACAGGCAGAAGCAGATGGGGTATAATGCCGCACAGGAACTCTATAAGCGTGTGCAGGAGAATCTTGCAAAAAAGAGACGATAGAAAGCAGGGGGCAGAGAATCCTCCGAAGAATAAAAATTTGAAAAAGGATTGGAGAAGAAGGATGAAGTATTGTTTTGGCGTAGATATCGGTGGTACGACAGTAAAGATGGGGTTATTTGCTGAGAATGGTGATATCAGAGATAAATGGGAAATTGTGACAAAGACAGAAGATGAAGGAAAAGCGATCCTTCCTGATGTTGCAGCAGCGATCAGCGGGAAGATGGAAGAGCATCATCTGACGAAAGAAGATATCAAGGGAATCGGAGTCGGAGTTCCTGCACCGGTTACCGCAGAAGGTGTGGTAAATGGAAGTGCCAATCTTGGATGGAAATATAAAGAAGCAAAAAAAGAACTGGAAGAGCTGACCGGAATGAAAGCCACATTTGGAAATGATGCGAATGTGGCAGCACTTGGTGAAATGTGGAAGGGCGGCGGAGCCGGATGCAAGAATCTGGTAATGGTGACGCTTGGAACAGGTGTCGGCGGTGGTGTGATCGTTGGCGGAAAAATCGTAGTCGGACAGTTCGGAGCCGGTGGAGAGATCGGTCATATGTGTGTGAATTACCATGAGACAAAGCAGTGTGGATGTGGAAGTTATGGATGCCTGGAACAGTATGCATCTGCAACGGGAATTGTCCGTCTTGCAACAGAGAAGCTGGAGTCAGAGACAAGATCAACACTTCTGAAAAAGGAAGAGCTTTCTGCAAAGGCAGTATTTGATGCTGTAAAAGAGGGGGATGAAGTTGCTACAGAGATCGCTACAGAGATGGGCGAGTATTTAGGACATGCACTTGCAAATATCGCAGCAGTGCTTGATCCGGCAATCTTTGTAATTGGCGGGGGAGTTTCCAAGGCAGGAGATGTACTGCTTCCATTTATTGAAAAGCCGTTTAAAGACAGAGCGTTCTTTGCAAGCCAGAATGTAAAATTTGCACTTGCTACATTGGGAAATGATGCAGGAATTTGCGGTGCGGCAAAGATGGTTCTGGGAGATTAAGGGCAGATAGCCGATGCATAATGATATCAAATAAATGAGAAATGAGCCGGAGTTTATGTCTATACGACTAAACTCTGGCTCATTGATTTTTGTCAGAATTACGAATTACGGTGCGGGCTGAACATCCGGTTCAGACGGAGTGGGAACAGTTCCACTGTTATCACCGTTCGTTCCGGAAGGATCATCACCATTTGCAGAGTTATTCGGATCATCAGAATTATCAGGATCTTCAACAGAAGGATCATCATTGGAAGGTTCCGGTGCAACATAATGACCGGAACAACTCTGGGTTGGAGCATTATCTTTTGCAAAATACTCTGTCAGAGAAGGACAACTGCCGGTAGCGAGAAGTCCGGTTCTGGTACAGATCGTCTTCTGAACCACAGAAGAAGGAATTTCGAAATCTTTATATGCAAGACTTTTCGTTTCCTGAATCCGTTCCATGATATTTTTCCACAATTTCTGATGCCAGCTCTGACTCAGGTTACTCATGGTTTTTGATTCATCATATCCACCCCATACGGAAGCTGTATAATATGGTGTATAGGCAGCAATCCAAAGGTCATTACTTTCCTGGCTGGTACCGGTCTTTGCAGCAACAGGCATATTGCTCAGACGAGCCGAACCTCCGGTTCCTCCTGCACCATTTACAACATCCTCCATTGCACTGGTAAGAAGATAAGCGGTGGAGTCTTTGATGACTTCGTGGCTCAGAGGAGTGGTGTTATCCAGAAGAACATTGCCATCATGGTCAAGAATCTGGGTATACAGAGTAGGTTCTATATAAGTTCCACCATTGGCGATCGCTGCGTAAGCTGCGGTCAGTTCTGTATTGTAGACACCGAGAGTCAGTCCTCCGAGTGCTTTTGCCTGGGAATTTTTGTCGGCATCGGTCAGTGTTGTAAATCCGAAGTTGAGAAGATAGTCATAACTCTCAGTTTCTCCTACATAATCCGTCAGAGTCTTTACAGCAAGTACGTTCATGGAATGCTCGATTCCATAGCGGACTCTGGTTGCACCGATATACTTTTTATCCCAGTTCTTAACTTCCTGACCATTCTTGTATTCATACGGTTCATCATCAATCGTAGTAGCAAGGGTCAGCTTATTTTCATTGAGGGCAGGGGCATAGGATGCCAGGATCTTGAAACAGGATCCCGGCTGTCTGTAAGAATCAGTTGCACGGTTCAGGGAAAGACTGGAAGTCTTTTCGCCACGTCCACCGACTATAGCTTTGATCTGTCCGGTATACTGATCCATCACAACGACAGAAGCCTGTGGCTGTGGTGAAAGCTCGATCCGTTCATCTACAGTATCTCCGGCTGCCTCATCAATGTTCAGGGTACTCTTATAGTTGTTGATTGCATTCTGGGCTGCATCCTGCGTACTGAATACGAGAGGATACTGATCCCCGGTTGTACTGGAAATATAGGCTGCAAGCTGTTCTTTACTGTAGTTCTCAGAAGTACCGTCTGTATGATGGACTGTAAGTGCGTAATCAAGTCCCCATTCACTTCCGGCAAGGTAATTGTCTACATTGGCAACTTCCCCATCGCAGATCGACTGGATATCAGCGTCCTGCGTAGCTGTGATCGTAAGTCCGCCACTGTAGAGCAGGTTGTAAGCCTGCGTTTCAGAGTAGCCCTTTTTATTTACCAGATCTTTTACAATCTGCTTGATCAGGGCATCTACAAAATAGCTGTATGGTTTGCTTGTCTGCGTATTGGATGCCGTCTCTAAAATCCGGTCGTAAACATTATCTGCCATGGCTTCGTCATATTCTGTCTGATTGATGAAACCGAGTTTCTTCATATTGTTCAGTACTTTTTCACGACGTCTGGCATTGACATCCGGGTGCTTGACCGGATCATTCCCGGATGGACTCTGGGTAATTCCTGCAATAACGGCACATTCTGAAAGAGTAAGATCTGCAGCATCTTTATTGAAATAACGCTTTGCGGCAGTCTGAACACCAAGACATCCCTGACCGAGATTGATGGTATTCATGTATGCTTCCAGAATTTCTTTTTTTGACATCTGCTTTTCAATTTTGAGAGCAAGATACTGTTCCTGTATCTTACGCTCGAAACGTTCAGAATTTGTCTCATTGACAAAGTTAGGGAATACATTATTTTTAATGAGCTGCTGGGTCAGAGTACTTGCACCTTCTGTGAAATGAAAGCCGTGAGTGACACCTACAACTCCTGCACGGATGATTCCCTGGAGATCAATTCCGTTGTGCTTATAGAAACGTTCATCCTCGATGGCAACAAAAGCATCACCCATATACTTGGAAATTTCGTCATATTTCTTGTATACACGGTTGGAATCAGAATCTTTAAGCTGTTCCAGCACGGTTCCGTTCTGATCTACAATGGATGTCGTATACCCCTGAGGAAGGATATCCTTAGCGGTAACTTCCGGTGTATTATCAATGACATGCTTGACAAACACACCACCTGCGGCAACACCGACGATCCCGAGCAAAAGGATGCACAGAACAAATGCCTTAAATAAACGGACACCGACACGTTTCTTTTTCATTCTCTTTTTAGAAGAAATCCGCTTCTTTCTTCTTGAAAGATTCGATTTTCCATAATTCACGAATAAAATCCTCCTTTTTTCACTTCTATGATTATATCAAACTTACCTTTTTAAATAAAGCTAAAAATAAAAAGTTCATATTTTAAGAAGTAAAACTTAAGAAAATCTTGCAGTTTCATGGGCAGATGTATATCATAGGAGATAGCAAATATGAGAAAAATGAAAAGGAGCAACAGGTGGAAAGTTATCAGACAGTATACAGAGGCGGGATGGGAGAGATTATTGAAAAAAAATCCCGTTTTATAGCAGAAGTTTATCCGATAGAATCTGAAGAGCAGGCAGCTCAGATCCTGGAGGAGACGAGAAAAAAATATTGGGATGCAAGACATCACTGCTGGGCATATGTTCTTGGAAGAAATCCAGCTGCTGAGAGAATGAGCGATGACGGTGAACCGGCAGGGACAGCCGGAAAGCCAATCCTGGAAGTGATCCGGGGCAGAAAGCTGACGGATGTACTTGTTATCGTGACGAGATATTTTGGAGGAACACTGCTTGGAACAGGTGGACTGGTCAGGGCTTATACATCTGCGGCCATAGACGGACTGGAACATAGTGAAAGTATAACCAGAATCCATGGAATTAAACTGTTGATCCGGGCAGAGTACACAGATCTGGGGAAAATACAGTATCTGCTTGCAAGCCGGGATGTGATCCAGTTAGATCCGGTATATACAGATAAAGTGGAGTTGATGGCTTTAGTTCCGGTTGAGCAGATGAAAGGTCTGAAAGCAGATCTGATGGAAGGAACAAATGGACAGGTGGTTCTGGATGAAACGGTGCAGTGCTGGTTTGCACAGACGGAAGATGGTATCCGCATTTTTTCAGAGTGGGTGGAAGAGTAGAGAGAAGGCAGTAATAAAACTCTGTCGATGAGCATGGCAATGCAGAGAGTATGTTACGGGATATGTCACTGGAACTTTTCCGGGTTATTTTGACATAAAAAGAGACCTGCGGTCGGGAAAAATCTCCTGACTGCAGGTCTTTTAACCGTTCCAGTTAACGGAACACTACATATGGATTATGAAAATTCAGGCTCGATCAGACCGAAAGAACCATCTTTTCTTTTATATACTACATTTACTTCATCAGTCTCTGCATTGGAGAATACGAAGAAACTATGTCCGAGCAATTCCATCTGGATGCAGGCATCCTCAGGGAACATAGGCTTGATGCCGAATTTCTTTGTACGAACGATTTGAATTTCGTCATCCTCTGCTGCGTCATCTTCCGTCTCGAAAAATTCTTTTCTGAAGCTGTTTCCGGTAGATGTATAGGAAGTAGGATGTCCCTGGCTGCGGGCTACAAGCTTGTTCTTATATTTGCGAAGCTGACGCTCGATGACCTCTTCCACAAGATCAATGGAGACATACATATTATCACTGGTCTGTTCAGAACGAATGATATTTCCTTTTACCGGAATTGTGACCTCGATCTTCTGACGTCCCTTTTCAACGCTGAGAGTTACATTAATTTCTGTCTCAGGAGTGAAGTACCTTTCAAGTTTTCCTAATTTCTGTTCGATAGCATCCTTTAATCCCGGTGTTACCTCAATATTTTTTCCGCTGATAATAAAATTCATGCTGCTCAACTCCTTTGTTCAAATTATACAGAAGAAATGGTGAGTTCTATCTGTATTATGGATATATTATAACATAAACTTCCGCTTCTGTATATAAGAAATCCGGTCAAATTCAGAAAAAACCGAAAATTGACCGGAAGTGTGCGACAATATCTTCTATAATAAAAGGAGGTTTCAACTGCTCGTGCGAACAGATTATTTATTGATCATACTACGCTTTCTCATTCTTGAATCCAGGATTTTCTTCCGGATACGGAGATTCTTAGGAGTAACCTCCAAAAGCTCATCTGTATCAATAAAATCAAGTGCCTGTTCCAGACTTAAAATACGTGGCGGAGTCAGGCGGAGTGCCTCATCAGCACTGGAAGAACGGGTGTTGGTCAGATGCTTTGTCTTGCAGACATTCAGCTCGATATCTTCTGCCTTACCATTCTGTCCGATGACCATTCCAGAATAAACCTTTTCACCTGCACCAATAAAGAGAGTACCACGTTCCTGGGCACTGTAAAGTCCGTAAGTTACAGACTCACCGGTCTCGAATGCGATCAGAGATCCCTGCTTACGGTACTGGATATCTCCTTTATATGGAGCATATCCCTCAAAACTTGTATTGATGATACCATTTCCCTTTGTATCAGTCATGAACTCACCACGGTATCCGATCAGACCACGTGCAGGAATCAGGAACTCAAGACGGGTATAACCTCCGTTGGAAGGTGCCATGTTGCGAAGTTCCCCTTTCCGCTGACCAAGTTTTTCAATGACAACTCCGGTAAATTCATCCGGGACATCAATATAGGCAAGCTCCATAGGTTCTGTCTTCTTCCCGTTTTCATCTGTATGGTAGAGAACTTCTGCTTTACTTACTGCGAACTCATATCCTTCACGACGCATATTCTCGATCAGGACAGAAAGGTGAAGCTCTCCACGACCGGAAACTTTGAAGCTGTCGGCATTCTCAGTCTCTTCTACACGGAGGCTGACATCAGTATTAAGCTCACGGAAAAGACGGTCACGAAGATGACGGGAAGTTACGAACTTTCCTTCCTGTCCGGCAAATGGACTGTCATTTACGATGAACTGCATGGAGATCGTAGGCTCTGAGATCTTCTGGAAAGGAATTGCCTCCGGTTTCTCAGGAGAGCAGAGAGTATCTCCGATGGAAATATCTGCAATACCGGATACGGCAACGATTGCTCCGATGGTAGCTTCTTTTACTTCCACACGGTTCAGACCATCAAACTCATAAAGTTTACCGATCTTGACACGCTGCTGCTTGTCAGGATCATGATGATTCACAACAACCATGTCCTGGTTGACAGCGATCGTACCGTTCTCAACTTTACCAACTCCGATACGTCCAACATATTCATTGTAGTCGATGGTACTGATGAGCATCTGGGACGGAGCTTCAGGATCTCCCTCCGGTGCCGGAATATAGTCAAGGATCGTCTCAAATAAAGGCTTCATATCCTGCTTTTCATCAGAAAGGTCGAGGACAGCAACCCCGGCTTTTGCAGAAGCGTATACAAAAGGACACTCCAACTGGTCATCCGATGCACCGAGATCAATAAACAGTTCGAGAACCTCATCAATCACATCGTCAGGTCTTGCCTCCGGGCGGTCGATTTTGTTGATACATACAATAACCGGAAGGTTCAGCTCAAGAGCTTTTCTTAATACGAATTTGGTCTGCGGCATAGCACCCTCAAAGGCATCTACAACAAGTACAACACCATTTACCATCTTAAGGACACGCTCCACCTCTCCGCCAAAGTCAGCATGACCAGGAGTATCAATGATATTGATCTTAACCCCATTATAATGTACGGCAGTATTTTTGGAAAGAATTGTGATTCCACGTTCACGTTCAATATCGTTGGAGTCCATGACACGTTCTTCTACTTCCTGATTTTCACGGAATACACCGCTCTGCTTTAAAAGCTCGTCAACCAGAGTTGTCTTACCGTGGTCAACATGGGCGATAATTGCAACATTTCTTACATCTTCACGCTTTGTCTTCATAAATTTATACACTCTTTCTTTATCTGTCTAAAATTCACTCATATCTGTAACTTCCTTATTTTATCACAAAAAATGAAATTTACAAGATAGAAATAGAAATAGAGATTGTTCGGGATGCATCAAAAAAGAAAAACAGAAAAAATACAAATAAAATAAACTGTTCAAAATAAACAAAAATAATTTTAAAAATAACGAATAAATGTAAAATTTGTGTAAAATGTCAGTTGGAATAAAGATGGAGACAGGTTATTATTATAATAATATAATCTTGTGGAGATTTCGGAACTGTCAATTTGACTGCCAGCCCGGGCAGATGATGGTGACCGGAAGCGAGAAAAAGGAGGAAAAAGATGAGGAAAAGGAAGACGGGTGCGTTAGCTGTATTGCTGGTATTTATGATGGCATTTGCCAATATATTTGGCATGATGCCGGCAATCAGTGTGGCGGCACAGGAAGAAAAGCAACAGGAAGTAACGGTAGAGAGGGCATCAGAGCTGGTATATGGTGAGCAGTATCTTCTTGTCGGAGGAACAGCGGGCAAGACTTCGGGCAGCGAAGATGATCTATACGCAGTGGTTGGTGCAACAACCCACAGTGGCAGCAAAGCAGGCAGTGTACTTGATAAAGTAGAAGTTTCCGGGCTGGATTTTTCAGATGCTGAAAACCAGCTTACAGCACAGGAAACGAATCTGTGGACAGCAGTCGAGGGCGAAAATGGAACGGTTGCACTTTACAATAAGGCTTCAAATAAATATATGCACTTTGAGTCAGGGAACAGAGCTGTGACACTGACAGATGAAGCAACTTATTATGAAGCAGTTCTGACAGATCATCACGCAGCGGGAAAGGCTCTGGCTTTTCGTCTTGGAACATGGTATCTGAACTTTTCCGAAAGCCAGAATGGATTCTGTGCTTACGATGCATCGACCTATTCACAGAATGAGACAAAGGATACAAACCAGTATGCCTTCTATCATGTGAAAAAGGCAGAAGTGTCAACCACAAGCACCGTTACCCGTGCTACAGCGATTACTGCAGGTAAGAAATATATGCTGGTAGGTGGAGATTCCAAGAGCAGTACATATCAGGCAGTTACTGCACAGACTCATGCAGGCAGCAAGGTGAACAGCGTCCTGACGGGAGCGGAGATTGCAGGACTGGATCTTTCAGACCTGTCGAATGAAGTGACAGTAAGTAACGAGTATCTTTGGACAGTGAAGGCCGGCAGTACAGAAGGTACTGTAGCACTTTATAATGAAGCTGCAGGCAAATATCTGAATTTTGCAGAGGGAGCAAGACCGGTTACTTTAGGGGATGAACCTACAGAGTTTGCTCTTGCACAGACAGATCATCATGTGGCAGGTATTGCAGCAGCATTCCATTTGAATAATTACTATCTGAATTATTCAGATAGTCAGAATGGATTCTGTGCTTACGATGCATCGACCTATTCACAGAATGAGACAAAGGATACAAACCAGTATGCATTATATGAAGTGAAATCCGGTGTAACTCCGACTCCAACTCCGGATCCTGATCCGTCAGAGGGAGATGCAAAGGCGACACTTTTGTTCTGCTCTGATTTCCAGACGGGTACAGAAGTATCACCGTATCAGAGCGTATCGGACGTGCCGGAAAGTCTGACTTCTGTTATGACGAATATTTCAAAAGCAATCTATGATGATGGTGTTACAAAGATTGACCGTGTACTGGCAGTAGGAGATTATACAGCATATACAGGACGGTACAATTATGATGCAGATGCGACGATCGGTATTCAGGCATTTAAAAATATCATTCAGAACCGCTGGACGGATACAGATCAGTTCCTGTTTATCCAGGGAAATCATGATCAGGCAAATTATCCGTTTGATGAGGGTGCTAATGAATATGAAGATTATATTGTGTACTGTATCAATACGACTTATAATTCTTCAGAAATGGGTGGATTCCCATGGATGCAGGGAAGTACAGGAAGTGAAGCACAGGTAAAGAAAGCAGCTCAGAAGCTTGGTGATTATCTGGAAGGCTGTATTACAGCCGGAGAGACACGCCCGATTTTCATTATGGTGCATCTGCCACTGCATTTCAGCGGGCGTACAAGTTCTCTTTATGGAAATGGGGATAATCTGTATTCTTCCTATTTGTTTGATGTGATCAATACAGCCGCAGAAGATTTGGATATTGTATACCTTTATGGTCATAACCATTCTAAAGGATGGGACAATTATATCGGTGGTTCACGTGTGTTCAAACGGCCTGGAGATACGATTTTGATCCCGGATCTTACAAAGAAGAGCGGTAGTACAACTGACAGTTATACAAAAGAAGAACTTAATTTTACTTATATGAATGCCGGATATATCGGATATTTCCATGATGCGACAGCAGCAGATGAGCTGACAGCTACCGTATGCCGGATTTATGATGATAAGCTGGTTTTAAGCAGATATTCAGAAGACGGACTGATTGATATTGGATCTGTTGGTAAGAATAATACGAGATATAATGATTCAGCAATGATTCCGGCAACAGAACTGACACAGGCAACGGCAAGTCCGGTTCAGATCGATCTGAATCAGGTAGCTGTACCAAGTGTAACTCTTGAGGCAGCAAGTGGTAAAGTTGGTGAAAAGGTTGCATTGAAGGCAACAGTCAAGCATATCAAAGCATCCTCTTATAAGTGGAGTATAGAAGATCCGGCGATTGCAGATCTGACTGCAGAAGAAAATACAGCAGACGTCTTCTGCAAGAAAGCCGGAAGTACGAACGTAAAAGTTACAGTGACAGATACAGACGGAAATACGACAGTTGGACAGGCGGTGCTGGAAGTAAGTTATGACCAGACTGCAGGTGCATCAGCAAAAATTCAGGATGCGGATGGAAATGGAGTAACAACTGCAGGAAAGAATGAAAGAATGATCCTTAAAGGAGCATTATCTGGAATACCGGAAGTAGTTTCTTATAAGTGGTCAGTATCTGATCCTGAACTTGCAGAGCTTGAAGATGCTGATTCTGCAGAGACGGCTGTAACATTTAAAGGAAAAGGTGAAGTGACCGTAACTCTGCTGGTTACGTATAAAGATGCACAGGGACAGCAGCAGACAGTGACAGCGGATACAAAAGTTACTGTATCGGAAATTCCGACATATAAGCGAGCAGCAGAGATGGAACCAGGAAAGAGTTACCTCATCATTGGTTCTTCAGGAAAAGCTTTAAATGCAGAGATCAGTCCGGTTGGCGGAGTCGCATGTATTGCAGGAACAGAAATGCAGACAGCAGATCTGGGCAACGCAGGTGATGTTATAAAAGGGGAGTATAGTGCGTTACTTTGGACAATCGAGAAAGATGCGAACGGACAGTATACCCTTTATAATAAAGCAGCGAAAAAATATCTTTCTTTAAGTGCATCAGAGCGAAATGTGAATCTGACAGATACGCCAGTGAAGCTGTCAGTAGAAAAAGGAGCATTAAGTAATGGCAGCGGTTTCTGTGTGGCATTTTACAATGGAACAATGTATCTGAACCACTCCAAATCCAAGCAGGCATATTGCGGATATTCAGGTGAGACGGTTACAAATGCAAATAATCAGTTCGCAATTTACGAACTGGTAGGGGGAGAAGCAGTCAAGACTACTTATACGGTTACATTTAACAGCTGGGGTGGAAGTGCTGTAGCTGCCCAGACCGTTGAAAAAGGAGCAAAGGTGACAGAGCCTTCAGCACCGACATTAGAAGGATATACATTTGCAGGATGGTATACAGATGAAGCATGTACCACGCAATGGAATTTTGCGACAGGTGTTGTGGACAGAAATCTGGAATTGTATGCAAAATGGAATGAGATTGAAGTACCGGAGCCGGTGATCGATACAGCAGAGCTTCAGAAACTGGTTGATGAAATGGATCGGGTTGATCTTGAAAAGTATGAGAAGGATGCAGCCTACGATGCATTTGTGGCAGCCCTGCAGAATGCGAAAGCAGTGCTTACAGATCCAGAGAGCGAGCAGGCAGTAGCAGAAGCGAAGGCAGCCCTGACAGAGGCATATGCAAATCTGAAGCTGATCGAGATGCCGGAACCGGAACCGACACCGGAACCGACACCGGAACCGGAACCGACACCGGAACCGACACCGACGCCGGGCAAAGATGATAAGACTCCAGGAACAGATAAAAATGATAAGACTTCAGGAACAGATAAAAATGATAAGACTTCAGGAACAGGCAAAGATAATAAAAATCCTGGAAAGGGAACGACTACAACGACACCGGCTAAAGATAGCAGTAAGGTAGTTCCGACCGGAGACAGTACGGAAGGAATGATGGTAGTTCTGTGCATGATGGCAGCCGCAGCAGGCGTGATCGTGATCAGAAAGAAATCGGCAGAGAAGTAAAAACTTCGGTCAAATGCAACAGAAAAACTGAAAATGAACAGATCAGACGGGAATCTTCCAAAAAGCAGGGAGATTCCCGTTTTTACAGATCCGGACAGAGAGCGGAACCTGCAGGAGACGAATTCTGTCGAACGATTTCCATACTTTCGCCGTTCTATTCTTTTCTGTTTTGTCATATATTTTGTAGTGACTTGAAAATACGTAACAGAAGAAGGGAGAACTACAAATCATGTCAGATAAGATAATTGAGAACAACCAGGTGACGGTCATAGGGGAAGTGGTGTCTGAATTTACATACAGCCACGAAGTATTCGGAGAAGGATTCTATATGATGGAACTGCTCGTAAAGCGACTGAGCAATTCCTGCGACAGAATCCCGGTGATGATTTCTGAACGTCTGATCGATGTAACCAAAGACTGCCGTGGAGAGTGCATCATGGTATCAGGACAGTTCAGATCCTACAATCGGCACGAAGAATTGAAGAACCGGCTGGTACTGTCTGTATTTGCGAGAGAAATCGAGTTTATTGATGAAGAGCCGGACGGGGCAAAGACAAACCATATCCTGCTGGAAGGGTATATGTGTAAACGCCCGGTGTACAGGAAGACACCGCTGGGCAGAGAAATCGCAGATCTTTTACTTGCGGTGAACAGACCGTATGGAAAATCAGACTATATTCCATGTATCTGCTGGGGCAGAAATGCAAGATATGCCTCCAGTTTTGACGTAGGGGAACATGTGCGGGTACTTGGAAGGATTCAGAGTAGAGAGTACGTGAAAAAGCTTTCGGAAACTGAGACAGAGACGCGGGTTGCATACGAAGTTTCGGTAAGTAAACTGGAATGTATTGAGGAATCATGATGGTGATAAAAAAGTGAAGTACCAGAGCAGCATGGAAGATGTGGCATCATGACATAAGACAGGAAAAGGATATCATATATTGAGATAAAAGCTCAAATGTGATATCCTTTTTATTATATAGGGTATCCGAAAGGACTCTGTGAACGTTAAAAGCATTTAAAGGAGGATTTATACAGATGATTAAGATATTAATGCATGGATGCAATGGAAAGATGGGAAGAATGATCACTGAGATCGCAAAGCAGGATCAGGATGTTGAGATTGTGGCAGGTGTGGACAAGTATACAGCAGTTGCCAATGAATATCCGGTTTTTGAGACGATTTCAGAGTGTGATGTGGATGCAGATGCGGTCATTGATTTTTCAAATGCAGGGGCAGTGGATGAACTGCTGGATTATTGTGTTGAGAAGAAACTTCCGGTAGTCCTCTGTACAACAGGACTGTCAGAAGAGCAGCTTGCAAGGGTGAAAGAAGTATCCGAAAAGATCGCAGTGTTAAAGTCAGCGAATATGTCCATGGGAATCAATCTTCTCCTGAAGCTTTTAAAAGATGCAGCAAAAGTACTTGCACCGGCAGGATACGATATGGAGCTTGTTGAGAAGCATCATAATCAGAAGCTGGATGCACCGAGTGGAACAGCTCTCGCACTGGCAGATTCTATGAATGAGGCACTTGGCAATGAATATGAGTATGTTTATGACAGAAGCCAGGTGAGAAAGAAGAGGGATGTAAAGGAAATCGGTATTTCAGCAGTGCGTGCCGGAACGATCGTAGGAGAGCATGAAGTGATCTTTGCAGGGACAGATGAAGTGATCGAATTTAAGCATACAGCTTATTCAAGAAGTGTATTTGCAAAAGGTGCTGTAGAAGCTGCAAAATTTCTCGCAGAGCAGAAGCGTGGTATGTATGATATGGGAGATGTGATCCGTTTTTAATCAGGGATTCAGAGAGTTCTTGTAAAGTTTGCTGAGGGGAAAATAAAAAACAGGCAGGGAGAGCAGGAATGAAAGATTTGGAGACCAGATATTTGGAGCGGCTGTCAGATCTGTATCCAACGATCGCGGCAGCGTCCACAGAGATTATCAATTTGCAGGCCATTTTGAATCTTCCCAAGGGAACAGAGCTCGTGGAAGAGAGCTTTATGATGTGTTGGAAAGTTATGTGAGAAAAGGTTTTTTTGCACTGGACAAAAAGGAGCGTCAGGACGGGCGGGATATCATGTGGTATATCTGGCTCCACCCCGGATTCACCATTGTTTGGAAAGAATAAGATGGCGACGTTTGAACGGTATTTTCTTGCAGAAAAAGAGACGCATGTGGAGAAGAAGAACCCGTATTATGCATTGCTTGAAAATGAAAAGGTGATCGATAAGATCCTGATCGAGTTTGGTCTGGATCCATCGGATGCACATATTGTAAACGGACAGGTGGCAGACCTGGAGAGACTGCTTGCGGCATATCGCAGTGGTGAGATCATAGAAAAGGTGTAGATGGAGAAAAGCATGGAAAAAGAATTAAATATACCGGAAGGGACAGAGGTTACAGAACCGCTGAAGATCTATCTCAATGAGATCGGTCAGATTCCTCTGTTGGATGCAGAAGAAGAAAAAGAGCTGGGACGCAGAAGTGTGGACGGTGATGAAGAGGCAAGACGGAGACTGGAAGAAGGAAATCTCAGGCTGGTTGTATCAATCGCCAAGCATTATACCGGCAGAGGGATCCCACTGATGGATCTGATCCAGGAGGGAAATATCGGCTTGATGCGTGCAGTGGAAAAATACGATTTTACAAAGGAGAACCGCTTTTCAACTTATGCATCCTGGTGGATCAAAGAAGCGATCCAGCGTGCAATCGACCAACAGTCAAGAGAGATCCGTGTACCGGTTCATGTGGCAGAGGCGATGAAGAAAGTTCAGCGTATTTCAAAAGAACTCCAGCAGAGTCTCGGAAGAGAAGCAACACCGGAAGAAATCGCAGAAAAGCTGGGAGATAAGAGTACAGAGGATGTAAAAAATATTTTATCCTATCTTCAGAATCCGGTTTCACTGGAAACTCCGGTAGGAGAAGACGGAGAAAATAACCTGGGAGATATGGTGGAGGATAAAGCTTCTCCGACACCGGAAGAAGCGATGAATCTTCTTGTCCAGAAAGAGGAAGTAAGTGAACTTCTTAATGCATTGAATGACCGGGAAAAGCAGGTGATCCGGCTGCGTTATGGACTTGAGGATGGAAAAACCCATACGCTGGAAGAAATTGGAGAAGAGCTGAAGGTGACAAGAGAACGTGTGCGTCAGATCGAGTCCCGTGCAATGGAAAAGCTTAGAAATAAGGCAGAAAGATAATCGGGGCAGGTCAAAAGGTCTTTCACCCACCTATGAGCAAGCTCATGTGGGCTTAGACCTTTTGACCTTGGCATCATAAGAATAAACGGAACCGGAAACTTTTGGAATATTGAAAGTTATAGTGCTGTGCGTTATAATCGAGAGAAAGTAGATGGGGAGTTATTTAAATGATCACGATAGAAAAAAAGTCATTGGCAGGGTATTCGTTCATTGATTTATTTGCAGGACTGGGCGGATTCAGAATTGCACTGGAGTCGCTGGGGGCGAAGTGTGTGTATTCAAATGAATGGAATGTTCCGGTGCAAAAAGTTTATGCAGATAATTTTGGCGATATTCCGGAAGGCGATATTACGCAGGTAGATGAGAATACAATACCGGATCATGATATCCTCTGTGCCGGATTCCCATGCCAGGCGTTTTCGATCAGCGGGAAGCAGCGGGGGTTTGAGGACAGCAGGGGTACGTTATTTTTTGATGTTGCGAGAATTGTAAAAGCAAAGAAACCGAAAGTCGTCTTTATGGAGAATGTAAAAAATTTTGCTACTCATGATCATGGAAAGACCTTAGAGGTTGTCAAAAGAACGATGGAAACGCTCGGATATACATTTTATCAGAAAGTGCTGAATGCTGTTGACTATGGCATACCTCAAAAGAGAGAAAGAATTTATATGGTTTGTTTCAGGAATGATCTGGGGATTACGGGATTCAGCTATCCAAAACCGTTTAAACTGACCCGGCATGTGGAAAATTTTCTTCTTGATGATGAAGAAATGGTCAAAGATCTGTATGTGGAAAGACCTGATACTTATTTCAATGGGATTGAGGACGATCAATACAGTAATAAGTCGATCCGACTGGGCATTGTTAATAAAGGTGGACAGGGAGAAAGAATTTACAGCACAAAGGGAATCGCGATCACGCTCTCTGCATCCGGTGGCGGTGTTTTTGCCAAGACGGGCGGATATTTGATCAATGGAAAGACGAGAAAACTTCATCCCCGTGAATGTGCCAGAATTATGGGATATCCCGACACGTATAAGATTTCTGACAGTAAAAGTCAAGCATATAAGCAGTTTGGCAATTCAGTAGTTATTGATGTTTTGCAGCTTATTGGTGAGGAAATAGGGGCAGTGTTAGAAAGATCTGGATTAGAGAGATCAGAATCCTGCCAGAAAAAATAATATAGTCATTTCCGTAGGTGATAACATATCTGACATTCTTTTCCTGATAGTGTCCTATGATCCAGTCGGAAAATATCTGTGATTCAATGTCAAGTGCTTCTCCTGGTTTCATTTCATCTTTCCTTTCTGGGTGATGTTTCTTATGTGACACTTCCTATGTGGCGTTTCTATGTGACGAGGGGAACTTCCCCTTTTAACATGTTCAGATCTCTGTTATTATTATGATGTTGGGGGAAGGTCTTTCACTCACTTATGAGCAAACCCACGTGGTTTCAGACCTTTTGACCCTGGCACCATTATACTAATGAGCGGAGAGATAGAGGAGAAAATTTATGAAAAAGCAAAGAGAGTCGTTCAAGAGCCAGTGGGGCTTTATTTTAGCGTGCATTGGTTCATCTGTCGGTATGGGGAATATCTGGATGTTCTCGACAAGAGTTTCATCCTATGGAGGAGGATCATTTTTGATCCCTTATTTTATCTTTGTGGCACTGGTCGGATTTACCGGGGTGATCGGAGAGATGAGTTTCGGGCGTGCAACAAGATCCGGCCCGGTAGATGCGTTTGGAATCGCATGTGAGCGGAAAGGAAAAAGAAAGTACGGGGAAGCGTTGGGGATGATCCCGGTACTTGGGGCAATGGCGATGGCAATCGGTTATACGGTTGTGATGGGATGGATCCTGAAGTATGCAGTGGGAACGTTTACAGGAAAGACACTTGCACCGAAGGGTGTGGAGGAATTTAGCGGAGCATTTGGAAGTATGGCATCCGCATTTGGAAATAATGGCTGGCAGATTGCCGCACTGATCTTATGTATGGGGATTCTGATGCTGGGAGTTGTCAGTGGAATCGAGAAAGCAAATAAGTTTATGATGCCGTTATTTTTCGGGCTGTTCGTGATCCTTGCAGTTTATGTAGCATTCCAGCCGGGGGCAGCAGAAGGATATAAATATATTTTCAGAATCGATCCAAAGGCGCTGGCAGATCCGGTAACATGGATCTTTGCGTTAGGACAGGCCTTCTTTTCACTGTCCGTTGCGGGAAATGGAACACTGATTTATGGATCTTATTTGTCGGATGAGGAAAATATTCCTGCGGCAGCAGCAAGAGTCGCTTTCTTCGATACACTTGCTGCTATACTTGCAGCACTGGTTATCATTCCGGCAATGGCAACCACAGGGGCAAAGTTAGATCAGGGAGGACCGGGACTTTTATTTATTTTCCTTCCGCATCTGATTCAGTCGATGCCGGGAGGGCCGGTGATCGCAATGATCTTTTTCGTGGCAGTCCTGCTGGCGGGTCTGACTTCGCTGATCAATTTATATGAAGCACCGATTGCAACTGTACAGGAGAAGCTGCATCTTGGAAGAGTCCAGGCGTGTGCAGTGATCGCGGTCATCGGAGCGGTGATTTCGGTTGTGATCCAGGGAATTGTATCCGACTGGATGGATGTGCTGTCGATTTATATTTGTCCGCTTGGAGCAGGGCTTGCCGGGATTATGTTCTTTTGGTTATGCGGAAAAGATTATGTGGAAGAGCAGATCAATAAAGGAAGGGAAAAGCCATTTACGAAATGGTTTGTACCGGTTTGCAAATACCTGTATATTCCAGTCTGCTTTTTAGTGCTGATTCTGGGAATCGCACTGGGCGGAATCGGGTGATGCAGTTTACATTTATTAAAAGTATAAAAATAGATACATGTGTAAAAGCGAGATTCAGAAGGTAGACACAAAGAGAAAATTTGTATATAATAAATTAGTTGATGTTATTTATGCACAGATACCTATGGTACAAAATCTTGTTTCATTCAAATTCGGTATAGACATATTCTCTGTACTTCTTCCGTTTGCTTTGCTTTTCGGAGCATTGCTCGGCGTAATAGGAAGTACAATATCACTTAGAAAACATCTTAATGTTTAAAAAGTTTGAAAGGGGACGATGTATATGAAAAAAATGTTAAAAACATTTGTCGGTATACTGATTGCTTCTGTTATTGCGGTTGGATTCAGTACATCAGCCTTTGCTGAAAATACAACCGGAATAACTGTAAACGGTACAGGTACTGTTCTTGCAGACCCTGATACAGCTGTAATAACTGCCAGTACCGAAACTATAGAAAATACTGCCGAAACAGCTAAGTCCTTAAATAACAGTCTTTGTTCTGATTTAAGAAATTCTATGGTTGCAGCAGGTATATCGGAAGATAAAATTGTGTATAGAGATACGGTTCGCGGACTCAGTGATGTTGCAAGGTATTTAAGAGGATTCGGACGCTCGTGCAAGGTTAATAAGCCGGAAAAATTAAAACAGATGATGATTGAATCTAATGATAAGGTTATAGAAATGTATGAAGAATATTTGAATAAAAATACTTGAAAAATTTGTTTATGTATAGTATAATGATTTTAATGAGATACAAAGAAAAATACAATAACTGTATATTTTCAGCCGCAAAGCCGAAAAGCAGGGTAAAACCTACGTTTTTGGCTTGTGCGGAAAATGTAAATCAACGGTTTCCAATCAAAAATAATTTTGCCCCGCAAAACGCGTTTTGAGCCCAGTAGCCATGCGGGTTTTGGAGGGTAGGATTAAAAAACGAATAACCCCTGTAAGGGACGGAAACATTTCTGTAACATCAGTTAAATCAATGCACCAAATTAAAAAACGAATAACCCCTGTAAGGGACGGAAACTGTGAACCGTACATTTGAAATGTAGGCACATCATCAATTAATTAAAAAACGAATAACCCCTGTAAGGGACGGAAACTTAAGCACTATGCTTTTA
>ERZ773227.859-NODE-859-length-25272-cov-24.791093_pt1 | contig 25272 bp, 26 predicted proteins | sample MGYA00580525_ERZ773227 | MGnify/ENA primary metagenome ERZ773227 (study PRJEB29015, sample SAMEA2737782) | human gut metagenome | biome: human gut; feature: human-associated habitat; material: faeces | place: China | collected 2012 ... | reverse complement strand
GGATGCCCTCGCTCTCCAGGGTCTGGATGATGAAGTTGTGTACTGGCCAGAAGGTATCCTCCGGGAAGGAATCGGTGCCCAGTCCGTCCTGGTTGCTCACCATCACCAGCTCGTAGTCGGTGTGCTGGGCAATGAAGGCGAGGTTGCGGAATACGCCCTTGGTGAATACCAGCTTCTCGAAGCTGTCAATCTGTTCGTCCGCAGGTTCCTGAATCAGGGTTCCGTCGCGGTCGATGAAGAGTAATCTTGTCTGTTTCATGTCTCTTTCTATCTCTTTTATGTTAATATGTTAATATGATTAATACTTCTTGTTTTCCTCTTCTTCTGCAGCCATTTCTGCAGCCATCTGCTCTATGCCGGCTACGGCCATCTGCTGCTGACTCTCCTTCAGTTTTTTCTTTTCCTCATCCTGCACCTTGTAGGATGCATACTGGTAAGCCAGTGCGATGCCGAGCCAGGTGAGGGCATAGATGATGAGCAGGCTGGTGAGGGTGAAGACGAGGAAGAGGAGTGGGGTGAAATAGCTCGGTACGCCGAGCGGATCGCCCTGGAGTGCACCCAACTGTGAGTAGAGCTGGGCGATGATGAGGATGATGGTAGGCACAGCTGCGATAAAGGTGGCGATGCCTACAATCATCATGCCCAGGAAGCAGGTCATGAGGAAGCCTCCGAAGTGGCGGAGGATGCGGACCAGCGATTTGCCCGGCTTGCGCTTTTCGCCCTGAGGACAGAGCTGCTTGTGGGGCAGGAGATGCCAGAATGATACTGCCGCCATCACGAGGGTGGCTGCGTAGATGATGGTTTGCAGGATGAATGAAGCCATCGGATTCGCTTCTCCCCAATCGTGAAGCGACTTGTTGGGGAGGAGAAAGTAAAGTACGATTGCCAGCAATACTGCGAAGGGCACATGGGTAACCCAGGTCTGCTTGATGAGCGAACGGATATCGCTCGTTACGGTATTGTAGGATGCTTTCATGCAGGCAGTTATGCTGCGTTGCTTAAATAATTCATTTACTTCCATAGTTATATGATTTGATGCTGTTTAACTATTCCGAAAAATCACTTTTGACCTTTTGACCTTTTTGGTCTTTAAAAGTTTCTTCTGAATTCCGAGCAGGTGATGGCGGTAGCGATCGCTACGTTCAGACTATCGGCTGTGGCTCTTCCTTCCGGGAAGTTCGGGATGAGCAGTCTTCGGTTCACCTTCTTGGCAAGGGCAGGCGAAATGCCTTTTCCTTCGTTTCCCATCACGATGAGTCCCCGGTTTTCCAGCTGCTGCTGATAGATGTTGTCGCCATCGAGCAGGGTACCATAAACGGGTACATCTGCAGGCAATGACTCCACCAGAGCCAGCAGGTTGCCATATTCCACCTTCACTCTCGCAATGCTGCCCATCGTGGCCTGTACCACCTTCGGGTTATACACGTCGGCAGTATCCTGACTGCAGTAGATGTGGGTGATGCCAAACCAGTCGGCAATGCGGATGATGGTGCCCAGGTTGCCCGGGTCTTGTACGCCATCCAGGGCGAGGCTCAGTTCCTGGGTGTTGATTTTAGAAAAGCCGAAGTTCTTCTCCTCCGCCTCTTCCTGAGAGTTGTTGGAATCCTGCTTATTGCAGCCGGTATCCTGTCTGAAAACAGCCAGCACCTGCTGCGGATGCTGCAGGAAGCTCACCTTCTTCAGCTCCTCCTCGGTCACCTCTATCACTTCTGTCTGAGCCGCAAGGTGCTTGCCGTGGAGCCACTCCTGGGTAGCCACGATGAGGTCGGCAGGTTGCAGGGCGAGCAGGTCATCTACTACCTTGAAACCTTCCGCCACGAACTTTCCTTCCTTGTTGCGGTTCTTCTTCAGTTCGAGCGAACGAATGTATTTTATCTTATTCTTGCTAATCATTTGTTGTTGTTTCTAATCTTTAATGGATGCAAAGGTAGCATAAAAAGCAGACAATACAAAATAAAAAGTGCTAAATATTTTGTATTTTCTTCGTTTTACACTATCTTTGCAATCTAAAAGGATTAGATTCGTGAAAATACAGAAGATTTCAGTTCTCGCCCTGCCACTGCTTCTGGCTGGATGTTCTGCCAGCAAGTATGTGCAGGAGGGGGAGTATATATTAAATAAGGTGGAAGTGAAGAGCGACTCTGCAGAATATGATGCAGGGGCGCTCAAGCAGTATGTGCGACAGAAAGAGAAGCCGAAGCTCTTTGCACTCTTTAAAAACCCGTTCAGCAAGAAGCCCGTCATCTATGATTCCATCCAGGCTCGACTCACTTGCCAGGACCTGCTCACGGCGATGCAGAACCAGGGATTCCTGCACGCTGGCGTATCCCTCTATACCACCGTTCACGGAGAGGATTGGGCGAAGGGCGGTAACAAGAATGAGATGGATGGCGAGAATGAGAATGCGGATGGAAAGAACGGGAATGCGAAGGGCAGGAAGCGGAAGAAAGCCCCGAAGCTGGATGCCACCTATCTGTTGCATCCCGGTGAGCCGTTCCTCATTGGCAAGGTGGAGTATGACATTGAGGATAAGAACATACAGGATAGATTGCAGCTGGATAATCCTGATAACCAGATGCTGAAACCGGGAATGCGTTTCACGGTAGAGGCGCTGGATAATGAGCGCAAGCGTATTTCCAATCTCCTCATTGATGATGGATACTTCCGCTTCAACAAGGATTTCATCCACTTTTCTGCAGATACCATCACGGGTAGCAAAGACATCGGCGTTACCCTGCATCTGATGAACTACAAGGCTAACAGTAATGCGCCGGAAACCCCACACTCTCGATACGAGATCAGGAAGATCAACTATCTCAGCAATGACAGCGACCGCATCCACCTGCGCCATCAGGTGCTCTTGAATGCCACTGCCCTGAAGGAGGGAAGTCCCTACAGCGCCTCTGCCCTGCAACGTACGTATAATAATTTCGCACGCCTGCAGGCGGTGAAATATACCAATATCCGATTCGTGGAAGCTCCCGATAGCGGAATGCTCGATTGCAATATCCAGATCAGCACCAACAAGCCTTCTACCATCTCCTTCCAGCCGGAAGGAACCAATACGGCTGGCGACCTGGGTGCTGCGGCTTCGCTCACCTATACCAACAGAAACCTCTTCCGGGGTAGCGAACAGTTGAGTATCGAGCTGCGTGGTGCCTACGAGGCTATCACCGGACTGGAGGGCTATCAGGACCAGAACTATCAGGAGTATTCGATAGAGAGCAAGCTGGTGTTCCCACGCTTCGTGGCACCGCTGCTGTCTAAGAATTTCAGAAGAAGACAGACTGCCAATACGGAGTATTCGGTGGCCTGGGACCTCCAGAACCGTCCGGAGTTCCATCGTCGCGTCTTCTCCATGGCATGGCGCTACCGCTGGACAGAACCCCGCCATCATCTCAACTGGCGATTCGACCTGCTCGACCTCAACTATGTGTATATGCCTTGGATTTCAGAGACTTTCAAGCGCGACTATCTGGATGATGTAGATAACAGAAATGCCATCCTGCGCTATAATTACGAGGATATCTTCATCATGAAGATGGGATTCGGATTGACCTATAGCGATGAGGTAGATGCCTTCCGACTGAATGTAGAGTCTTCGGGCAATCTGCTCAGCGCTTTCTCCAAGGCGCTGAATTTCAAGATAAATTCTCAGGGGCAGCGTACCTTCATCAATATCGCCTATGCCCAGTATGCCAAGGCTGATTTCGACTACACCCATCTGGTGCGCTTCGACGACCGCAATGTGCTGGCGCTGCATGCAGGCATCGGCGTGGCGTATCCTTACGGCAACAGCAAGGTGCTGCCTTTCGAGAAACGGTATTTTTCGGGTGGTGCCAACTCGGTGAGAGGCTGGGGCGTAAGAGAGCTGGGACCTGGCGGATACAAGGGCAATGACGGACGCATCGACTTCATCAACCAGACGGGTGATATGAAGCTCGACCTGAATGCCGAGTACCGCACTCCTTTGTTCTGGAAATTCGAAGGTGCCCTGTTTGTGGATGCAGGTAATATCTGGACGCTCAGAAAATATGATGAGCAGCCCAACGGACAGTTTAAGTTAGATAAGTTCTACAAGCAGATTGCTGCGGCGTATGGTATGGGTCTGAGGTTGAACTTCGATTATTTCATCCTCCGTTTCGATATGGGTATGAAGGCAATCAATCCTGCCTACGAGAGTGGGGATGAGCATTGGGCGATTATTCACCCAAAGCTCAGTCGTGATTTCGCCTTTCACTTCGCGGTAGGTTTACCATTCTAATCTTCCATACCCCGTTCTCGATACGCATCGGCAGGTGGAAGTCGGCCTCTTCTACGAGGTGGGCTTCCTGCCCGATGGTGTCCATCTGCAGAAAATTATATACGGTGATGCTGACGGTGGCGTTCGCTCCGTCGTCGCTGAAGTCGATGTCGTTGATTTCTACCGTGGCATCCTCAGCCTTGGTACGCAGCAGATCTACATCCGCCTGATGCACGTTGCTGGCAGCATAGCGTAGCCAGGGTTCCGAACTCTGGGTGCAGTACTTCAGAGTCTTGGGGAACTGCCAGTTGAAGTAGTAGGTGGCGAATGAATCGATGTCATTCTCCAGCTGATTTTCGTCACCCTGATGAGATTGGCATCCCGTAAGGGTGTAAACGCTTGTCAGTATGGCTGCTACGGCGATAGCCATACAGGATATTGTTTTCCTAATCATGTTTTCGAATTCTTAAAATTTCTATTTATTTGCTTATTTTGGGCACAAAGATAGTAAAAAACTTTGTAATAAGAATCTTTTTTGCTAACTTTGCAGGGAAAATAACAATTAAAATGCTAAAATTTATATCCTTTGGCAGTGGAAGCAGTGGCAACAGCTACTATCTTTACACTGAAACGGATTCGCTATTGATAGACGTAGGAGTAGGTATCAGAACCCTGAAGAAGCACTTCCATAACTATGGATTGCGCTTCGAGGATGTGCATCATATCCTCATTACCCATGACCACGCCGACCATGTAAAGTCGGTGGGGAGCTTGAGTACTGACTATCATCTACCAGTATATGCAACCCGTAAAGTTCATGCAGGTATCGAGCGCAACTATTGCGTCCGAAAGAAAATCGTGCCCAATCATGCGCACATCATAGAGAAAGGTGTGCCGTTCCAGGTGGGCGAGTTCAGGGTTACTCCGTTTGGGGTGCCTCACGACAGTACGGATAATGTGGGCTATTTCGTGGAGCACGAGGGTGTCACATTCTGTCTGATTACGGATGTGGGACACATCACTGAGGAGATTCAGGAGTTCATCGGCAAGGCGAACTATCTGGTGCTCGAATCGAACTATAGCGTGGAGATGCTTCTGGCAGGAAAATATCCTCAGTATCTGAAGGACAGAATCCTGGGTCCGAATGGTCATCTCAGCAATGATGAGTGTGCCCATGCGCTTGCCGACTTCGCCACTCCGAGCCTCCGCCACGTATGGCTCTGCCATCTCAGCGAGGAGAATAATCATCCCGAACTGGCGAGAAAGACCGTGGAGCAGATTCTCAGGAGCAAGGGCATCGTTGCCGGAAAGGATTTCGAGCTGGAAGTGCTGAAGCGGAAGACGCCTAGTGAGATTTTTAAATTGGTGTAAATAAAAGAGAGAGGAGGGTGTGTCATTGACACACCCTCCTCATTCTTTTATATCTTATTCAATGCCTGCTTGATATCATCCAGGATATCTTCTACATCCTCGATACCTACTGACAATCGGATCAAGTCTGGGGCAACGCCTGCCTCCTTCAACTGCTCGTCTGAAAGCTGTCGGTGGGTATGGCTGGCAGGGTGGAGCACGCAGGTGCGGGCATCTGCCACATGAGTTACGATGTTGATCATATCCAGTGAATCCATGAACTTGATGGCTGTCTCGCGGTCGCCCTTCAATCCGAAGGCGATGACGCCGCAGGTGCCGTTTGGCATGTACTTCTGGGCAAGGTCGTAATACTCGTCGCCCTTCAGTCCGCTATAGTGAACCCAGGCCACACGCTCATCATTCTGCAGGAACTCAGCCACCTTCTGTGCATTCTCGCAATGCTGGCGCATACGCAGGTGCAGGCTCTGGAGGCCCAGGTTCAGGATGAATGAGTTCATCGGCGCAGGGATGGAACCCAGGTCGCGCATCAACTGTGCCACGAGCTTGGTGGTGTATCCCATCTTGCCGAAAGCCTTCACGTAAGTCAAGCCGTGGTAGCTCTCATCCGGTGTGCAGAGGCCAGGGAATTTTTCGGCATTCGCCATCCAGTCGAAGTTGCCGCTATCCACTACTACGCCTCCTACCTGCGATGCTGTACCGTCCATATACTTGGTGGTAGAGTGGGTAACGATGTCGGCACCCCACTCGAATGGGCGACAGTTGATAGGTGTGGCGAAGGTGTTATCTACGATGAGAGGCACGCCGTTCTTGTGAGCGATGCGGGCAAACTTCTCGATGTCGAGCACGGCACAACCAGGGTTGCTGATGGTTTCGCCGAATACCACCTTGGTGTTAGGGCGGAATGCCTTCTGGATTTCCTCCTCGCTGGCGTTAGGGTTTACGAAGGTACACTCGATGCCGAGCTTCTTCAGGGTAACACCGAAGAGATTGAAGGTGCCGCCGTAGATTTCGTTAGAGGTAACGATGTGGTCGCCAGCCTCGCAGATGTTGAATACGGCATAGAAGTTGGCAGCCTGACCGCTTGAGGTCAATACGGCACCCACACCACCTTCGAGCTGAGCGATTTTCTTTGCCACAACATCATTGGTAGGGTTCTGGAGTCGGGTATAGAAATACCCCTCCTTCTTCAGGTCGAATAGCATCGCCATCTCCTCAGAGTTGTCGTATTTGAATGTAGTACTCTGATAGATAGGCACTTCTATCGGCTCGCCGTTCTTCGGCTCATAGCCTCCCTGCACGCAGAGGGAAGCAACACGTAATTTCTTTTCCATTGTCGGTTATTCTTTTATTTTGTTATAATTGTTCTTCTTTAAAGTAAACTCATTTATTTCATGAAGACGAAATACACGGCAGCGATGAGGCAGACGAATGCGGCAAAGTGATTCCAATGCAGGCCCTGCCCCTGGAAGAGGAGGTTGGCGATGATGGCGAAGACGATGAGCGACACGCACTCTTGTATCACTTTGAGCTGTACCAGATTGAATGGACCGCCGTTGTCGATGAATCCGATGCGGTTGGCTGGTACCTGGCAGCAGTATTCGAAGAAGGCGATCGCCCAACTGAAGGCGATGACTCCGATGAGTGGCCAGTTGCTGCTGGTGCCCGTCTGCTGGAGTTTGAGATGTCCATACCATGCGAGCGTCATGAAGATGTTGCTCAGCACGAGGAGCAGGATAGTGTATATTCCGTTCATATTCTCTTATGTTTTTGATTTCTTAATTGATAAGATTTCTCTTATATTCTCTTATGTTCTTTGATGCTCTACATATATAATAATGTATAAGTGGCTGCAAAGATACACTTTTTCTCTTGAAAATGTATGGAAAATCAGGAAAATGCGCATGAAAAAGAAAAAAGTTGCCGAAAAATTTGGTGGTGTCAGAAAAAAGCAGTACCTTTGCAACCGCTTTTGAGAAATAACTCAAATGCTAAGCTTGCTGCACCCTTAGCTCAGTTGGTAGAGCAACTGACTCTTAATCAGTGGGTCTAGGGTTCGAATCCCTAAGGGTGTACAATATGAAAAGCTCCGAAGAAGTTCATCTTTCTTCGGAGCTTTTTTTGTTTCATCTTTTTTCATCTGCTGTTTTTTATTCATCGGATTATGCGGAAGAAGCGGATTTTTTTGATGGAGATCACAATCCCGCTAGGCGTTCCGGCGGATTTGCAATCCGCCGTTAAAAAATGTTCGACCTATAAACAACGGGGGATTTGTAATCCCCCAATAAAAGGAAAAGCATACTCCTTTGCTGCGGATTTCAAATCCGCAAAATAAAGCGGTCGAACCTTTTTTTACGCCGGATTTCAAATCCGGCGGGACGCCTAGCGGGAAACATGCCTTTCTTTCAGCGATGCTTTTGTCTGCATTCAGGGCATTCTCCCTTGATGACGAAGGAGACGGAGTGGGGATAGAATCCTTCCGGCAATTCGAAGCTCGGAATATGGATATCCTCCATGCAGAACGAACGGTGGCATGATTCGCAGTAGAAATGAATATGACCATCATGATGATCACACACTCCTTCCTCCTCACACACTTCGTAGTTCAATATCCCCCTTCCATCCTCGAAGGCATGAACGGCATCATGCTCCAGAAAGAGCGTCAGCGTGCGGAAGATGCTCGACTTATCCATCGATACCATCTTCTGCTCCAAATCCTTCAGACTCAGCGGATTCTGCTCATTCACCAGAGTCTTCATCACCAGTATGCGGTTGGAGGTGGGCTTGATGCCCTTCGCCTCCAGCTTATGGACAATCTCTTCTGTTTCCATCTTTTTTTTCTTTTAAAATAAACTTAGAGTATCTGCATTTTTGCGCCAAACGACAGTCCGAAGACATCCCAGAAACCGGCATTGCCGTTGCGGTAGAACCGCATGAAATAGATATCATTCGTACTCAACTCATAGAAGAGCGTGAGGCTCTTCACGCGCTTGCGCCTGTTGTTCGGAATCTGATACGTAAACCGTTCGCCAAATCCCAGATTCGGGCGGATTCGGGTAGAGAAGGGATAATATCCGCTCTCGTACTTGGTAGGCTGCTTTGTCCAGAAATCGTGACCCAACACCGTGTTCAGGTACAGCGTGCACTCCAGGGGTTCAAACTGCCATCCCTTTCCCCAGTCTTTTCGCCAGGGAATGAAGTTCTCCTTCAGCGTGATTGTCATTTTTACTTCATCCGAATCATATTTCGGAACGATGCCGAAGAGCAGATGCGTCTCCCACTGGCTTCGCTTGCCGTAGTCCCATCCGATACCCAGCGAGATGATACCCATGTTGCCACATGTCTGTATCACGCTCTGCGTAGGCATCAGCACATCCCAGTGCTTGCGATAGCGGAGGATGCGCCTGTCGTATCGGGTGAGTGAATCTTCTTCTGAACTTTCCTTTCCTAAACTCTCCTCTCCTAAATTCTCCTTTCCTAACCCCTCCTCGCCGGCGTTTGCCGTTGTGCTTGCCGATAGCAGGAGAAGCGCCCATATACTGAACTTAAAAATCGATGACTTCAACATGATAATCCTTTGGTGTGATGGTGAAAATGTAATATTGACGGAAGTGTACGCTGCTTGCCATATAGAACAGGGTGCCGTTGTTGTAAAGGTCTTCCGTCTTGGTATGATGACCGTGACCGTCCAGGCAGAACAGCAGGCGAGGGAACTCGTGGATGTAATAATTGAATACCTTCGCTACGTTGTTGTTAAACTGCTCGGAGTAGGGAGGTGCATGCATGCACACCACGGTGCGGTCGAAGTCGAGCGAATCGGCAGAGCGTTCCGCCTCCATGAAGTCGAAGTTAGGCACCGGACGGGAGTAGTCATACTCGATGGCATTGGTGTTGAGGCAGACGAACTTTACCTTTCCGGCGATGAAGCTGAAGTCGGGGTCGCCGTAGATGGCCTCGTAGGTCTGGTTGCCCGTGCCCAGACAGTCGTGGTTGCCCAGCAGCACCACCGAAGGCATCTTGAGTTTCTGCATTCTTTCTCGTGTCCACTTCATTTCGCGGGTAGCGCCGAAGTCGGAGATGTCGCCGCAGTGGATCACGAAGTCGATGCTGTCTTGGCGGCTGTTGATGTCATTAACCGCCTTCTGCAGATCGTCGTACCACTGATGGCTGTCGCTGATCACGGCAAACCGGATGGTATCCTTGCTCTTCACCGTCTGCTCTATCTTCTGTATGTTCTTGGCATTCAGATTGGTTTCGCCCTTTACGCGAACATCGTAAGGGTGAACATCGAATACGGTATCGCAGCCCGTAAGGAGCAGGGCGGCGATACTGACAAGTAGATAAATTTTGATGTGAGATTTCATATCTTATACCTTATTTTAAATACATATTCATATTATAGTCTATCTGATATTCTAGCCAGTTTGATATTCCAGGCTATTTGATATTCCAGGCTATTGATTTCGCATGCAAAGGTACGAAAAAAACTTGAATAAATAATGAGGTTTTTCCAAAAAGACCACTTTTAAGGAGAAAAAGATAAAAAAAAGAAGGTGCGCCATTGTAATCTGGCACACCTTGATGATTTTAGAAATCTCCGTTGTTTTTAGAGATCTGCTTTGTTTTTAGAGATCTCCGTAGTTTTTAGAAATCTACGTTGTCGCCTCCTCCTTCGCCTTCGGTAGTGCCGCCACCCTGGCTGGTGTTACCACCCTGACTGGTGCCGCCACCCTGGCTGGAATCACCTCCCTGGTTGGTTCCTCCGCCCTGAGAAGTTCCACCGCCCTGGTTGGTGTTATCACCCTCCCCGGTGTCGTTCTTGTCGGCAGAGGTAACCTGCTTCACGATCTTGCCGTTGCGGTCGTAGCAGGTGATGTTGACGCTGGTCTTGGCGAGCTCCTCCTTGATGTCGGCGTTAGGCACGAAGATGATGTAGCGGCGGTTGATGAGCGAGCTGCTTACCTTGTTGACATCCTCCACGGCGGTAGAATTCAGACCGAATCGGAGGGAGCCGAGTCCCGGTACAGCCACGGAGTGACCCTCGGTGGCCCATGCGGTGATGACTGCTCCGATGGCACCCCAGGCGGCGTTGATCACCTGCTTGGCGAGTCCGCTGCGCACGGCAGCTTCCTCGATAACCTTACTCTGGGTAAGCTGACCGTAGAGGTCTGCCTGCATAACGTATGCCCACTTCTGCTTACCCTTCTCAAAAGCGACGTTGCGCTCAATTGCTTTTACTTTGATACCCATAATTCAAATAGTTTTTTTAGTGAATAATTTAATTTCTACATGCACTACATGCAGCTCGTAACTCCGAGTGAAGTACAGAGTGCAGTGAGCACAGTGACGATGACTTGCAGAATCGTCTTCCAAGTTTCCTTTTTCATTTTCTTCATTCCTTTCTTTTTTAGTGAATAATCCAGTTTCTGTATCGGGCATCCCCTCCATGCAGTTCCGCGGTATCCTGCCCGGCAGCGAGTCCCATCAATGAGTTTCATTGACGATGCAAAGATACAACATTTTTGGGCGAAATGCAATAGTTGTCCCGGCATTTGAATCGGCTTGTCCCGGCAGTTGTGAAGTGAGGCATGAAATCCCCTTCGATAGAGCTGCCGTTTCCTGCGTCGCGACGCAGGAAATATTACGTCCCGACGCAGGAATTGCTACGTGGCGACGCAGGAAAAGGGGCGAGGAGGGGAGAGGGAAAAGGTGAATGGGGGTATGGTAAAAGTGAACGAAGTGAACGAGGTGAATGGTGAATTTGGTGAATCTGATGGAAAACGGATACCTGAAAAAAGATTTTTCATTAAGAATATCTTATATAATAATGTACGCGCGTAGCTACTACTATCTCTTTTCAGATGAAATGTATTGATAGAGTTGGAAAAGCGTGTGATTCACCTCGTTCACCATTCACCTCGTTCACTTTTTCTCTTTGTATTATTTTTCTGTTTTTTTGAAAAAAAGAATGGAAATATGATAGATTGTCAACTATTATTAGTACTTTTGCAATAGAATTAACAATTTAAGAAAAAATGGCAACCCCAACAGCAAGAATATTTGTTTATAGGCTTAGCTTTGAATCCTATCTAAAGGATTTGAACGATGAGCCAAGTGTAGAATCAATGAAGGATCTGGCAGATGAACTTTTTGATCTGATAGATGAAAAACTGTCTTTCCAGGATGGCAAAGGTCGTCCTGTAGAGGCTGATAATCTCACGAAGTTTGGTAAGGAGATGCTCTACTTTAGAATGGAGAAGCAGTCGCAAAGAACATTGAATGCAGAAAAGTCGCATAAGGAAAATCATGTCATAGATTTCCCTTACTTCAGTGTTGTCTTCGATTTTCGCCATTCTGATGATTATATCCTTATGGGCATAGAGCATAAAAGTGCAGCCTTTCAGGACATTGACTATGTGCGAAAGAATATAGAGGTCTGTCTGGATGAACTTTTCAGGAAGAAGCAGCCTTACAATGTGAGGATTCGGCCTATTTCCATAAAGGATGAGTTCTGGAAAAAAGTGAGATTGTTGTGTAGTAATGGAAAAGACCGCCTTCAGTCTATAGGTCTGCAGATACCAAATATCAAGACCTCGTTCCCTCTGAGTGTAAACGAGCGAGAGCGTATGATGCTTGAAGAGTTCTTAAAATATGGAATGGGAATTCGGGCTACTTATGCCAATTTTGACTATGGCTTACCAGAAGATGCGAGCGTATCTGAAGTGGAGGAATATTTTGATATGATGTCGCACATAGCTTGCAAGAATGGCTACGAAATAAAAGCTACGCTGGACAGTGGCAGAGTGATTTCCTCGGCTAAAGATTCGGCGGCTAGCTATCCTTTGGACAAGAGCATCATAGCAGATGTGAATGATGAGGTGGAGGAAAAACTGCCATTTCAAGAGCAGAGGAAAAAGCTTGCTGCATGGTTTGATGAAATCTATCCCGATTTGAAACTTATTGAACAGGAGGAGCAAAATGCTGGAAAGAATAAACGTCATATCAAGAAATGAGATAGATCGTGCTTACAAGGATCATGTCTTCTTTAAGCTAATCAGAATCTTATGCCAGCCATACGTGGTGAGTTTGAAGAATTTTCATCTATTGCCCGAAGAGGTGTTTCAGGAAGTTATGGCATGGCTGGATTTCATCAGTAGAACCGAGGCTGATGAGGATGTCCTGGTGGTTTATTCTTCTGTGCGTAGCCGGATATGGGGGGATATGCGCCTATTGGCTGTGCCCCAATGCCCTGATGAGGAAATTGACAAGTCGGCAGATCTGATTATGGGTATTTTATTTACCTGTCTGATGAAACTGAGTGATGATTTTGTAGATGGATATGGTTTCTATAAGACTTTGGCATTTAGTTTGTTTGAACAAATTACTAGGGAAACAAAAGATAGGGATCATGTAATAAGCTCAATTATCAGTAATTCTTATTATGAAGCGCATAATGAAGAACTTAATGATTGGCTTATTGGGTATATGCTGTATAGCGATAATACTCTAACGGATCACGAAGGCAGACTTAAAACCACGTTGGCGAGAAATGGAAGTCCTAAGGGAAGAAAGCCTTCTCTTTTATTCACTAACGCTGATAAGGAAAAAGATGTAGAGGCTACGGAGTATTGGGCCCATGTGTTCAAGGAATATATATCATCCCGTCAGCGTACGGGGCTTATGCTTGATACGAAGCAGGATAATTTTCTTATTCTATCTATTCATGCCTTCAAGCAATATTGGTGTGATGATAAAAAAATGAAGCTTCCCTCTGCGGGTTCCGCATTTTGCAAGTTCCTGATGGAGGATTGTCTTTTTGAATTGGGAGAAGATGAACAGGGAAACAAGATTAAACTTTCAAGTGTAAATGATACGCTGACCAGAGTGTTATCCAAAGACCTGAATGAATACGATGGTGACTATCTGGCAGTGAACCGTTTTATGCAGCACTTTCTGGAGTCACCCTTCTAGCTATATAGGTTGCGCGACTGGACTTTAAAGTCCTCTCGGATTGGTGTCCTTTCGGAAAATACGAAAAATGTATTTTCCGAAAGGATTTTTTTTCCCCCTTTTTTTTCTCCGTATTTTCTGTTGTGTTATGCGGCATTAGGCGTGTTTTAGGCGGATAATGTCTTTCGGAAAATGAATTATCCGACAATATCCGATAGCCTCACACTCGAATTCTCTTTATATCTTTGCAGCGTCAAAAACAATTATTGTATTGATGGAGAATTCAAAACTTCAGTTGCAGGTAGATTCGCAGAAGAAACCAGCAACCCAGCCACAGGTGGCAACTCAGACTGGAAACCAAAAAGAGGTTGCTGACAATATGAACAATGAAGATGTGCCGCAGCCAGATCTCAATCCCCTGATACGTGACAAGGATTATCCGGCTGGAGTGAGAGAATGGATGATGACGGCCCCTGCTGAACTCAAGTTTGCCACCTTGGCTGTAGCCAGTGCCATGCTTGCTGTGTATGCCACCCGTCTGCGTCTGAATTATGTTTACGACAATTCGCTTTCTGCCATCTTGCTGCATGTTCTGGTATGTGGAGAACAGAGCTCGGGAAAGTCGTTTGCCAGATATTTGATGACGTATTTGATGGCTCCTCTGCAGAAGCGTGATGCAGAACAGAGAAGTGTAGAACAGAAGTACGCAGAACTGAAACGAAGACAGGGTAAAAAGGATGGTAAACTGCCTCCGGAGCCAAAGACGGATATAACGCTGCTACACGAGAATCTGTCTCTTTCTATGCTTATCAAGCGAGCCGATGCTCCTGTCAAGCTGTATGGATGTCCAAAAACATTGTTTCAGTTTGCTGATGAGATTGGTGCTATCGTGCAGGCCAGCAAGCGACAGTTTTCTGATATCAAGCAAATCAACAAAACTGGATATGACCTGGGTTCTCTCTTTGGTCAGGATTATCTGAGTGAAACTAGTTATTCGGCTGTGGTTGATTTGATGTTGTGCTATGTATATACAGGTACTCCGGCTGCTATCAATCGATATATGGACAAAGCTGCCATTGAGGGAGGAAGTGTGACTCGAACAATCCTTTGTAATATAGAAAATCGGTTAGGTGATAATCCGCTGATGTTCAAGACTCTGAGTGTGAAGCAAATTGAAAGTCTGGATAATATACTGGAAAAGCTGATGCAGGGCTGTTATGAGGAGAATGGTAAAAAATTATGTAAGGAGCGACTTCTTGATACGCAATGGCTTGATTCCACTGTACAGCGTTGGTGTGAGTTGCAGCGTAAAAGAGTGTTGAAGACGATGTCTAAGGCTTTGGATGTTTTTTACAAAAGAAGTAGTGTCAGTGCCTTTCGTATAGCTTCATTGATGCAATATCTATACCAGCTTGAGGGTGTCAAGGAAGAACAGGAGATACATAAATTGGTAAAGCAAATTTATCTGGCTTGCGCTGATAGAATTCTGCAGAATATGTTGGGAAAATGGGGACATGTTTTTGAGGAAATCAATGCTGAGTCGGAGTTGGTTCCATATAAGACCAACAATTGGTTTGATGAGTTACCACAGCAGTTTTCGCGTGATTTTCTGGCGGAATATCTGAAACGTAATGACTTGAAGACTCCAGTAAAAAACTTTATCTGTAATTGGACTCGTAAGGGCTGGATCAAGAAAATAGAAAAAAATGTGTATTCTAAAACAGGTAAGGAAAATAAGAAAAAACAAAGAAACAATGATCGATAAATACAATATTCAAAAGCTTCGCGAGCTCGACATCTTGCAGGTGGCTGATCTTCTGGGCATGGGGCTCCGCAACAAGCGAGCCCTCTGCATCCACCATGATGATCATCATCCGAGCCTCGCCTTCAATGTAAAGAAGAACACCTGCCACTGCTATAGCTGCGGATTCTCTGCCGATACCATCGGACTGGTGAGAGAGCGACTGAACCTGGGATTCAGCGAGGCATGTCGCTGGCTGGCAGATCATTTTGATGTGTATATCGGCGATGAGCACAGAGATACTCATCGCAAAGATGTGAAAAAGCCGGTTACGGCATCAGACAGAAGAATGGCTTCCCTGAGAGCGCATTTTGCGGAAACCCATGTCTCACATGGACATCTGGCTTATGTTGCCCCATCATCCGTAGATGTGGAGTTTTACCAGCAGATGTTCCGGCAGATGCATCTGTCTGAATCGGGGCAGAGATTTCTCTTCGAGGAGCGGTTGCTCAGCCCGGAGGCATTGAAGGTCTGCCAGATAGTGAGCACGGAGCAAAGTGTATGCATGGCGAGAGTGGGGCGTGGAGTGTTTGACGGACCATCGCTCATCTTTCCCTATTTCGACCAGGAGGGAAGACTGGTTTCCGTGCAGAGCCGCTATCTGGGAAAGCCGAAGTCTGAGTCATCTTCCGATATGGATAAGGTATCTTTTGATGAAGTAAAGCCGAAGGAGATTCCCCGATTCAAGTTTGCACCAGGCAGTCATCGCATGATATATGGGCTCGACCGATTGAAGGATTATCCTTCTGATGAACCGCTGCTCATCACCGAGGGACCCTCTGATTGCTGGACGGCATTGACTCTTGGCTTTCATGCCATAGCCATCCCCAGTGCCACGCTTTTCGACCGCCGTTTTCAAGGGCTTCTTGCCGGAAGAAATCTTCACATCTTCCCAGATCAGGATGAAGCAGGATTGAATCTTTACTTTGAGCTGAAGAAAGCATTGCCCAGTTTGGTTTACCATCAGCTGCCCGAAGGTTGTAAGGATTTGAGTGAGTATTATCTCAAGCTCCGTCGTAGAGAAGGGATGACGCTGGAGGAGGCGAAAGCCAAGACTCAGGGGTGCGTAAGTGTCTGATAATTATGCTTTTTGTTATTATGTTTATTAATTTGCTTTTTAATTTAATTTTAGGTAGATATGGAAATTTATGTGAATCGTCTATTGCGTGAGCGTGGCACCATCATGGGCACACTCAAAGTTGTGAAAGAGGTTGCTGGCGAAGGGATTGAGCTGGTGAAGGTTTGTGGCACCGTGGAGCGTGAGGCAGATTGCCTTCCGGCAGGAAAGTATCGTGTGCGCATTGGCAAGTGCAAGCGTCTCAACCGCAAGATGCCGTATCTGGTTCCGGTGGATGATGCTTACGCCAAGTCGGTTGCGATGATTCAGCCGGGCAACGGTCCGTTTACGATGAGCCGTGGCAGCATCCTGGTGGGTGAGGTCCATGCCCCCGGCTATGTATTGAAGAGCCAGTCGCTTTTCACCACCCTCTACGAGCGCATCAAGAAGGCGGTGTGGCGAGGCAACGTAGTAACGCTGGAGATTAAGGAGGTGTAGGCAGGAGAAGGATGCTTTTGTTATAATACAGTAAGTATTGTAGTAGAATAGCTGGTGATATTGTAAAAGAAAAAGCAGTTGTTGCGGTAAGAGGCAACAACTGCTTTTCTATGGTCCACCTTCTTGTTTTCTGGACCACCTTTCTGGACCACCGTCAGGCGTCCTGCCGGATTTGCAATCCGGCATAAAAAATGTTCGACCATTTAGGGCATTGCGGATTTGCAATCCGCCTCACCTGGATGACAAAAAAGGATTTGCAATCTTGCTTGCTGCGGATTGCAAATCCGCAGGTCTTAAAGAGGTTGGGGCATTTTTAGACGATGGATTGCAAATCCGTCGGAACGAAAGATGGCTGGCTTTGTTTTTTACAAAGACTCATCCACTTCTTTCCAATCTATCAATCCCTTGCCCGTTTCATCGAGTTCCACTGCCAGGGCGATGACCTTGCGCTTGTCCGCCTTGAATGGCTCTGTGTAGCTCTTTTCCTTCATCTGGTTCTTGGCTGCAGAAATGCCGCCATTGTTAGATAGCTTCAGCTCCAGGATATAGATGAAGTTAGTGGTTTCTACCACCATATCAATTCTGCCCGTAGCAATCATCTTTTCTACTTCCACACGACAACCGATGGCATTGAAGATGGTGCTCATAATCAGGCGGTAACGCTCCTCCATGTCCATGCTGGCAAGCTTCTTGTTGCTGTAGGGCACATCCGCAATGAGCGCCTTCAGGTATTTCATAGCTTCGGGAAGATTGCCAAGCTGAAGGGCAAGAAACAGACCAGATTGGGTAGATTGTATATCACCATTACTTCGCAAGGTAAGTGCCGGCAACACCGTTTCATAAAGTGCTTGCCTTACCTCAGAATTAGGAAATCCTAAAATATAAACTCCCATCTGGTAATCCTTAATGGTAAGATAACCAGACTGATAGAGGAACAGTTCTGCTCCTCCGCCTGTGACATCCGATGTCTCTATGGTTTGGCGAAGAATGGTGCACGGATCAAAATTACCCAATTTGAGTTCCATGTCATCCACAAACTTAGGCAACAGAGAGGTTGCACCCGATGAAGCCCAGTAGTTCTTCAGATCAGAATCTGCCAAGGCATTGATGAGACTGAACGGATTGAATACATCCACCATATTGCGGCGACTGAAATGATAGCCGTCATAATATGCCGTCAGTTGTGCTACAGCTTCATCGAATGTCCAGTCTTCGTATTCTGCCAATTTGTTGATTTCAGGCTTGAAATCGCGCAGCACCTCTTCTTTCGTAATACCACAGATGGCTGCATATTCCGGCTCAAAGCTGATGTTGCTCAGATTATTGAGCACAGAGAAGAGAGAGATTTGCGTAAACTTGGTAATGCCGGTGATGAAGACAAACTTCTCGTATTTATCCTGAGATTTTAATACGGCAAATACTTCTCTATAAATAGCGGTACATGCTTCGTGCTGAGGAGTCTTCCAGGAATGCTGCAATGGAGAGTCGTATTCGTCGATGAGAATGGCCACCTGCTGCCCCGTTTTGTTATAAGCAGTTTTTATAATTTCTATCAGACGAGTTGCTAAGGGAGAGTTACCCCTCGATTCTATCTCATATAAAGATTCATATTCTTGAAAGGTATAGTCCAGATAACCTTTCAGACTTTCCGGTTCAGCGCCAGCCTGGCTCATATCCAGTCTGATGACAGGTCGCTTCACCCATTCCGTCTCCATCTGCATAATCTTCAAACCCTCGAAGAGTTCCTTCTTACCCATGAAGTAGGCTTCGAGCGTATCAACCAGCACTGATTTACCAAAGCGGCGTGGGCGGCTCAGGTAATTATACGTTTTATTTCTGTTGGCAAGTTGCCAGATGATATCTGTTTTGTCAACATATAGGTATCCACCCTTTCTGATTTTTTCAAAAGACTGGATACCTACTGGCAATCTTCTATCGTTCATTTCTGTCATAATCTAATCTCCTATGTTTTCAGAATGGCCTTTTATGCGCTATCCATCTTTCTGCACATTCTTTCTGCAAAGATACGATGAATATTTTGATTTCGCAAGAAAAATGGGGGGATTTTCAATTTTATCGTAGTTTTACTTGCGAGTACCTTTCTTTGTTCGTATCTTTGCCGCCAGCCATCTGCGCACTGGCAGGTCGTAGAACTTCAGACAGAGCCAGGCGGCTGCTATCGAAACTCCGCAGGTGATGAGCGCCTCGGGCCAGGTTTCACCAAGCGTGAAGAGCTGCTTCTCGATGAGCCACGAATAGAAGTAATACATAAACGGATAGTGCACGATGTAGAGCGGGAAGGAGATGTCGCCCAGGAACGTGCAGACGCGGGTACTGAAACGGTCGGTTGTTGTTCCGCTCGCTCCCAGCCATACTATCGCCGGGAAAATCAGAATGATGCACACTGCTTCGAAAACACCATTCAGCATGATGCCATTCTCCATGATGCCATCAGCGCCGCCCACACTACTGCCGCCAACCGTATTCTCTATATAAGGTACGTGGAAGAGCAGGAGAAGAATGATGGAACTGATCCAGAACGCTCCCTTTACCTTGAACTGGATGTAATGGAAAACACGGGACAGCAGCATTCCTATCGTAAATGGACAAAGCATGCGCAGAAGTCCACCCCAGAAGTTGAGACCATCCAGCGTCCAGCCCACACCAAACATGCCGTAGCCGCAAACATCCGTAGCCGTGAACCAAAGCAGAAGGATGGATAGGATTCCGGCGAGTATCGCCAATGCCTTGGTGGAGAGTCTCCGGATGAAAAGGGCATAGAGGATGTTGCCGATGTACTCGAAGAAGAGCGACCAGGCGGGGCCGTTGAGCGGAAACATTTCGCCATTGCCTCTTACTTCGTATCCGCAACCTGGCAGGGCGGGAATCATCAGCATGGCGCAGAGCAGGGCTATCATCATCGCAGGTACCGAAGCTGGAGTGCCTTCCCAGGTTACTGCTCCCTGAAGGATGAACATCACGAGTCCGATGAGGGCACCCATCACCACCATCGGATGCAGGCGGATGAGGCGTCGCCTGAAGAATTTCCCAAGAGTCAATGTCTTTCCCCATCTGTCATCGTAGGCGTAGCCGATGACGAAACCGGAAAGGATGAAGAAGAAGTCAACCGCCAGATAGCCGTGGTTGATTTCCCGGATGATGGCTGAGCCGGATGCAAACTGGTAGCCTTCGAACACATGATACCACACCACGAGCAATGCTGCCACGCCTCGCAATCCGTCGAGCAGGGCATAATGGGATTTGGTATCTGCAAAATGAGTTGCTGATTGTTGTAAGTTAGTCATAAATTATGATTGTTAATATTATTATTATGATGATGATGATTTATTTGATTTCTTATTTCCTATATTTTGATTTCAACTGCAAATATACAAAATATTTTTCGTTTTACTTTTATTCTTGCCGTAAAAAAAAGAAAAATGCTGCAATAATAATAAAAAGGTGGCTCTTCTCTTTGCTGGACAAGAATATTTCCTTACCTTTGCATAGCATTTAAAGCAGGTGGAGATTACCGACGAAAGTTTAAAAAGAGAAAATATAAAAGAGAGACGAAAATGAAATTGAAATTGAGATTCTTGAAATTGATGCTGCTGCTCTTCATCCTGCCTTTGCAGATGCTGGCGGCAGAACTGGGAGAGGCGGGCAAGCTGTTGGCGACGCTGCCTGGTGTGAGTGATGTGGAAACGCTGAAAAGTACGCATTTCCCTGAAAAATATGTGTTCTTCATCAAGCAGCAACTGGATGCCAAGGATGCTTCCAAGGGCAGTTTTGAGCAGCGAGTGGTGCTCTGCCACAGAGGATTCGACCGTCCTACCGTGCTCGTAACTGAAGGCTACAACGCCAAGTATGCATTGCGCGAGGGATACATCGAGGAACTTTCCAAGCTCTTTGATACCAACATCATCACCGTGGAGTACCGCTATTTCGACAAGTCGATGCCTAGTCCTTGCAACTGGGATTACCTCACCGTGGAGAACTCGCTCTACGATCTGCACCACGTTAACCAGACCCTGCATGCGATGTACAAGGGCAAATGGATTGCCACGGGTATCAGCAAGGGCGGACAGACCACGATGTTTTACCGCGCCTACTTCCCGAATGATGTGGACATATCCGTGCCATACGTGGCACCACTGAACAAGGGCGTGGAGGATGGCAGACACGAGAAGTTCCTGCAGGAGGAGGTTTCTACCAAGGAGAACCGACAGAAGGTGCTCAACTTCCAGCTGCTGCTCTTCAAGCGCAAGGCTGCGCTGCTGCCGATGTTCGAGAAGTACTGCAGCGAGAAGCAGTATCGCTTCAATGCGCCTATCGCCGAGATTTTTGATTACTCGGTGTTTGAGTATGCCTTCGCCTTCTGGCAGTGGGGTGAGGACATCAAGAAGATTCCTACGAATGATACCACCGACGACCAGGTGTTCAAATACTGGATCAACATGTGTGAACCGGAGTATTTCACCAACTACAACGCCACTTCTCCGTTTGATGTGCAGGCTGCCAGGGAGTTGGGATATTATGGCTATTACACCAAGCCATTCAAGAGATACCTGAGCATCAAGTCGGCAAAGGGTTATCTGAAGAAGCTGATGGTGCCAAAGGGTGCCGAGAACGTGGAGTTCTCGCCAAAGCTTTACAATTATACCGTGGATTTCCTGACCAAGAACGATCCGAAGATGGTGTATATTTATGGTGATATCGACCCATGGGGTGCATCGGGCATCTATGGTCTGCCTTTCACCAAGAACAAGAAGAACCTGCATGTCTATATGTGTCATGGCGGTTCGCATCTTACCAGAATCATGTCGTTTCCTGAACCTACCAGACAGGAAATCATCGACCTGATTGGGGGATGGTTGAAGGAATAAGCCTTTTAAAAACAGATATAAAAAGGACTGGATTATTAGTCCGAAAACAATCGCTATGATTCATGATATAGATTCTTCGGAAGTCTTAGGAAATGGGGCAATTGATAGTCCAGTTATGGGGGTTATTTCTCCCACTAGCTTGTCTGGTGGAGTTAAGACATTGATTTTAATTGATAATATTCCGGAAATGGTTTTTAATGCTTCCAATTGTGGAGATAATTGTGCTGCATGGTTACTAAAACTTGGAAAGGAAAAGGATGTTACCATAAATTTAAGACATATTATGGATTTTGGAGATAATGAATTTGAAATTTACGTAATGAACACAGATTCCATTGTTCATAATATGGATGAATTAGTAAGGGTTGCAGGGAGGTACGTGTAAAAATGTACGGAATACATCATGTGATTGTACAAAATGGAAACCTTAAATATGAGTTTGACATTAAAAGAAATATTACTATTTTAAAAGGCGATAGTGCTAGTGGAAAAACTACTTTGATAGAAATGATACAGGAGTATTTGATCAATGGTATAGATAGCGGTGTAAGTCTGTCCTGTGATGTATCATGTTGTGTCCTGACAGGAAATTTATGGAAAGAACAATTGGGAAGAACGAAGAATAGTATTGTGTTTATTGATGAGGGAAACCGATTTGTGAAATCCCTGGAATTTGCCGAAGCAATCAAAAAAACCAGTAATTATTATGTGATTGTAACCCGAGAAAATCTTGAAATGCTTCCAATCAGTGTGGATGAAATCTATGGTATTAGAAGTTCTGGAAAGTATGGCACTTTGACACCCGTATATCATGAATTTTATAGAATTTATGATTTTGGGAAAAAAGAGACATATCCGCTTCAACCGAGTAGCATGATTGTTGAAGATAGTAATTCTGGGTATGAATTTTTCTCTGCTGTATCAGAGAATATACCCTGTATTTCAGCAAAAGGAAAATCCAATATTTTTCATATATTATGTGAAAAAACTTTTGACCAACATACTTTAATTATTGCAGACGGGGCTGCATTTGGTTCCCAAATAAATCGAATTGAGAGATTTGTGAAAGAGAATAATTTTTTACATCTATATCTACCAGAATCATTTGAATGGTTGCTATTAAATTCAGGGATTTTGAAACAATCAAAACTTGAGGATATACTTATGAATACAGCAGAATATGTCGAAAGTGAAAAGTACTTTAGTTGGGAGCAATATTTTACAGATCTTTTGGCACAGCTTACAAAAGATAGTTATTTGAAATATAATAAGAAAAAATTGAATCCTAATTATTTGCAGCCTACAATAAAGAAACGCATTATTGAATCAATGAAAGAAATAGAATTGAATGGTTGTAAATGATTTTTTCTTTCTAAATCGAGTGAAAACGTGAATATGCAGGATTATCACGCGCTTTAGATGATATGGCGATTATAGAGTATGAGGAGATTAGCTTTATTTTTCAGATAAATAAGTGTTTAAAAGCAGTCATATTGCACATAATATAAATACAGACCTAATCAAGCATATTTTGCTCAAACCGATTAGGCTTTTGGCGAAGTGTTACGATAAGCACTTCGCCACTTTTTTTATTTTATTGAATAATCTATATTTATAGATATTTAGTTAAGTGGGAAAGAGAATTTTTATTCAACTAAAAAAAAGTAATTGTGGATATGGAGAAAATCTTTTGTAAAAGAGAGATAATGTGACATCCTCAACTATCGGACAAATACATGTTTTACCGATAGTTGGAGATGTCACATTAAACTCCTTTGGAATCCTTAAGAATATGAATACAGAAAGTACTTGTTCCTTTAACATTTTCTAAAAGTTATGTAGTATATTGCCTATATTCAGAGAGCTGTTAGATTCATTTCTATTTATGTAATAAAGCTTGATCCGGCATATTTTTAATCCCATCTGATAGATTGCTTAGGGTTGCATTTTCGTCTAAAAACAGTAAATTGGTGTATTTTTCTTATCATTCACTGCTGAAAAAATATGAGTGACTGTATAATTTGTTGTATAGATTATAAGGAGATATTTTCACTGCTATTGCTAGATGTCATAAATATTTATAGCAATTAAAAAAACAGGGATATGGAATTTATGCTCTCCTCTATCATCACTGTTATGCATATACCCCTGTTTTTCATTTGAATTATATTTACGATTTTGACTCTGAATTATGTATTATAGGAATGTTTTATCTATTTGCATGTTTTTCTAACCACCAAATAATTATTCCAACAAATGGAATTTTTTCATCATCCATGGTCTTTATTGTATCAAGCCTTCTTTTGCAGTAATGCTTTATATCTCCTTTCGGTTCTTTTCTTCTGATTTTATTCTCCCATCTGCAGTATAAGAAATCCTTTTTTAATGAAGCACATATATCATCATCTTTTTCTACGTCCTCTTTTGCATATTTTTCCATAACTTCACACATAAAACTTAAACCGCCTTCATTATTCTTCAAATACGGAACTCGATTTGAGAAAATTGGAACTTTGAATTGTTAACATCCATTACTTTCATATTTACAAAAATCTCATGCTCCCCATCATCCACCACCATAGCTGTCTCTCGATTCATTGACCTGACTCATCTTTAGCCTGCACAAGAAATATTTCTTTTAATCTGTCTAAAATAATCGGTGTTGAATAAAGATTCCATAAAGAAATATATCCTTGTGCATACCTGTCATGTAAATCTATTAGATATTTCCATATCCTAATAATATCCTCTGACAAGATCTGCTTTTTATTATATGAATATCCTAATGTATAATGTATAAAGCCACATAGCAGATCAGCCATTTGTATCATGATATTAGCTTCGGATTTTTCTTTTCTTATACCAGTAATATGAGGATATCCGATTAGCATTACTCGATCTTCAACGATTTCTGGTTCTGTTTTATATTGATTGAAGTGAATATTTTCTAATAACTGAAATATGTTATCATACCCTCTTAATTCGTCATGGACTACAAACACCGTAGAGTCTGCAATCCCTGCATAAAGCTCTACATTTTTCAATAACTCATTTAACATTGGCGGTACAAGGGACAATCCACTTCTATTGGCTCCTTTATTTGTCATTACATCGAACTCATCTAACATTTCCTTGAGTTGTTCATTGCATAAATTTTCTAATAGGAGAGCATTTTCTTTCTCACCACATTTATATAAATAATCTTTTAACACAGCATACACACTTTTGATCTGTGCCAATGTATTATCCTTATACGTTATAATCTTACTAAATTCTTCAAGTACTTCTTCGCATTTTGCAATTTTACAAGCCAAATCGATTTTCCATTGCCCAGGATGTGTATATCCCTTATTCAAATTATGATTGTATTCAGGATCAAAAAAAGTTTCAACAATTTTAGCTCCTAACATATATTTTTTTTCGACAATTTGAAATATAGGTACCGCCTTATATTTATTAATCAATATAC
>ERZ773227.851-NODE-851-length-25538-cov-38.894479_pt1 | contig 25538 bp, 22 predicted proteins | sample MGYA00580525_ERZ773227 | MGnify/ENA primary metagenome ERZ773227 (study PRJEB29015, sample SAMEA2737782) | human gut metagenome | biome: human gut; feature: human-associated habitat; material: faeces | place: China | collected 2012 ... | reverse complement strand
ATGGGAAAGTGACGAAAAGTGGTAAAACTACCACTTTTTGCTTGTAAATCATGGTGAAAGCCTTCGTTTATGCCTTTTTAGTGACGAAAAACGGTAAGTTTACCACTTTTTGATAATACAGCATAATTATGGATATTAAAAGACAACAATATTTAGACCAACTAATCGCAAGCCCAAGAGAAATGAAGATGGCATCCTTACAATCGGTCTGAAAGACTTCTTGTTAGACAAAAACAGTTTAAATTATTAATGCTCAAAATATGGCTCAGGGGAGATTGTCTTATCCACGGACAATCTCCCCTGAGCCAAAAAAGTCGTGGAATCTTAGAAGGTGAGTCACCTCGGCAACTAAAACTCCAACGACCAGTCTAGTCTAGTTTTCGCAATTTTTGTATAATAGTAAATGATAATAATGTCTTATAATAACTAAATAAGGGGGAGGAAGTATTCCCAACTTCCTTCCCTCTCTCTTACAGATATATGATTCTTAACTTTTGTATTTTGCCAATTCTTTATTAGTAGGTGAATGCAAAAGTTTGCAAACCACCGCCATATTTCGCTTTTATGTAGAAGCTACCCTTGGCACCTTTTTTATTCTCTCTGATGTTCTTGAGAGTAATGGTCTGCTTTACTCCGAGATTTTCAGCAGAGTCAAACTTCTTTAAGAACCAGCAGTTCCAATCCTTGCCTTCTGTGATTTCTTCTGTAGAACCTACCTCCACATCGCAATCCTCAGGGTTGATGGTGTTAGAAGCTATTCTGATTTCTACTGGCAGAAGCTCAGAAGGATAGTTCGATGGAATCGTATAGGTAAGAGTACCCGTATTATCCTTATACCTTCCTGACATACCTGAGAAGGTGAAACCGAAGTCGAACTTCGTGATACTGTATATCTTGATGATTCTACTCATGCCACTCACCTTGTCGAGCAATCGGATTTCGCCAGATTTCAGCTGGTCGGTAATGACATCTCTGGTAAAGCCAATCTTACCCTTGCCGTTTGCATAGGTAATGGTGAGATCTTTCTTACCTAACTCATTATTCGTAACCCAGTTTACATCGAAACGATTTGCTTTGTTCAAATCACCACCTTCGTAATTGAAGTCGATTTCCTGACTTTCTGTAGCACCTTCGTTCAACATCACGTTTGTACCATTTGGAATTTCCAATGTATAAGTTCCATCTGATATCTTTGGTACGATCTGCTCTACCTGAATCCATGGGTTGTTAGCTGCATAGCCGTTAAGGGCATCGTCGTAGCCAGGATACCCTAACTTTGGATTCAGCTTCTTGATATGAATCGCATAGGTATAATTTCTCTTGACCTTATAGAATTGCTGATCCTCATTCTGAAGATAAACCTTGTACCATTTTACGGTGTTGTCGTTGAATGTTACTTTCAGAATACATCTTACAGGATTCTTACTTGAGTTTTCATCCTCAAAGCAATATTGCACAGTTCCCATCTGACTTGCAGAACCTTGGTATCTTTCTTCTGACTTAGGCAGGGTAATGTCGGTAATATTCCATTCCCAATCCTTAGCAGCAGTTGTGTTTGGAAATTCCAGTTTGTTACGGTTGAATGCAGCCATTGTTGCATATAACATTCCTTCACCGATGGAGATTTCTACACTCTTGATATTGGTTGTAGTTTCCCAGTCTGCTGTGATCTTAGCACGATCTCTGATCAGATGAATCACATTGCTGTTATTGGTAAGCATTGCCTTCATATCTGCAGTTGTAGAACCCTTACAATATCCCCAATACTTGGTTTTCAGAGCCTGATCTTCGGTAGCCTTTGATTCAAACGTAGTAATCAGCTTGTTCTCATGCAAACCAATCCACTCGTTGGCAGCCTTTTCTGTATTGATATTGGCATTGGCAATGATGTGGAGTCGTGCAGTGGCAGTAGGCATTTTCACACTGATCTTTTTGTTATTGGTGTTAGCTGCCCCTTCGCCAATTTCCTCTTTGCTTGTAGCTTCCACATTCAGATCCTGCCCCATGCCCAGGAAGTATCCATTGGCATCGAAGCAGAATATCTGCACATCAGAGCTTCCGAATCCCTCGTTGTTGTAGCCCTCAGATCTTGTTCCGATTTTGTAGTCTGGAGTAGATACCTTGAAGCTGAGCGTCATCTCACCCTTGCTGTTAGAAGGCACCGTCTCTTCAGACAAATCGCTTGTGCAGGCTGTTAGCATGGTTGCTAACAGTCCTACCATCATTCCGATATATAATTTTAACTTTTTCATTTTGTACCTTCTTTAATTGTTATTCTTTCTTGTTTTCCAGCTCTTTTACCTCGTCTGGTGAGAGGTCGCGAACGCAACGAGCACCTGTTCCAGAATTCTTATCCCTTGTTTTAATTTTTTTGTGATTCAAAGCCCAATAATAGCGTCCTTTTAAAACTTCTGTTATCACGTTCTGTGATTCATCATACTGATATTTTGTAATAACACCAATTTCTGCAGGAGTAGGTAATCTCCAATCGTCATAAACCTTGCCGTCCTTTGAAACTTCTACATAATCATTACAATGTTGCGAAGCTGATTCACCTGTTGAATGTGCTGTCACTGTTCCTAGTTGTGAAGCTAGCATAAATGCAGGAGAAACCACATTTTCTTCTGAATACGAAGTATTTTTAACGTGACCGATTTTATAATTACTACCTTGTTGTGTACTTGTGATTTGTACAACGTACATTTGATTATTATGTTGGTTGTCATTAGCCTTGCTTCCTATTGTAGCTTTATAATCGTTAGGATCCCACCACCATTCAGCATAATTGTAGTCGTAATATTCATAAATATAGTTCCCTTCTTTTACTTTTGCTTTAAAATTATCATCAGATGACTTCTTTTTTGTATCGTGCGAAGCTTGATCTCTTTGCCAATCAATCCATCCGTCAATAGATTTTGTTGAATACCAGCCAGCTATACCCTGGATATACTCCAAAGGATACTGTTTGATAGTTACAATCTCTTCCAGACCATCGCAAGTTACCTTTATCTTGATATATTTAACAGACAGTGGTACGAAGTCATTGACGGCTGTTGAATTTTCTGCACCAATAACAATAGTTCCCTTGTCCTTTAACTCACTATGACCCTCTGCATAATTTGCAGAAGCATTGAAGTATTGATTACCAGAGCATTTTTGTTTATTACCATTTTTGTCATAATAGTAAATTTCCATGGTTTCTACCTTACATTCACCTGAGCCATAGAACTTGATGGTAGAATTATCAAATCTCTGGTTCTTCATGATCATAAAGGTAGGAGAAACCAACAAGTACTTCTGGTCACCAGCATTGATTGTTGTCTCTTCGCCCTTGGTCCACTTCTGTACATCATATACCAGATTCATAGCATCACCATAAGTAATGTCAGAGCTGCTGCCCAGACTTGTTACGGTAGCGTTGGCTGTATAGACGTAGTTACGATCCAATGACTTTGTTGCCTTAGGGTCGCGAACTGGAATACTGTAATAGTAATCCACAGGTGTTTCTTCACCCTTCTTCAGCATCACCTTGATCTTTGCCTGAGGTGCACTTGCATTATCATCCCATAATGTTGCGTAGCTGTAGGTAACCAACTGATAGCCATCAGCAGTCTTAGCCATTGTCTCATTCGTCTCAGTTTCGCTCATACTAGCTATGTTCTTAGCAGTATTTGGACCAAAGAGAGTAGTCTGGGTGTTATAGTTCAGCAACTGCCAGGTAGGTTCGCCTACCACCTCGTAGCCAGCAACATTGATCTTGAGATTTACAACGATCTTGGCTGCAGCTCTTGTCAGCTTACTGTCGATGGTTTGGGTAGGCTCTTTGCTGACTGTCCAATCAGAGTTGGCTGTCATCAGGAAGTTCTTGGTTGCATTCTTGTTGCTGTAAGGCTTCCAGATGTCTTCATCAGTCTGCACCTTCTTTTCCAGGTCAGCCAATGAGTTTACCTGTTGTAAGTCCTCTTTTGCATTGGCAATTGAGTACACGAAGTAATCCTTGTTCTCCTGCAGATTCAAATTAACTTTCCAGTTGCCCTTACCAAGAACCTCTTTCTGGTTGCTTTGCAAGTTGTTGTCAAACTTCTTGTTGACACTTTGCTCCTTATATTCCTTGTCGAAAATCTTCACGTACAGGTTGTCCAGTGCAGCTTCACGTAGGGCTTGGTCAGAAGCAACTGCTCTTGATACAGTTGCTTCTGTTACACTAGGCTTGATGCTGAGGCTCTCTGACGATGTTTCGGTGAAGAAATCATCCTGAGCGGAGCATCCTGCCATTGTTAGACCGAAGGTCAACAACATCAAGTCTTGTACAGATTTTCTATATTTATTTAACTTCTTCATGATGATTTAATCCTTTAGTTTATTTAAACCACATATTCTCATTTAAATTCCTGAGCGATCAGCACCCTGGGTGAACTTGATATTAAAGTCATCTCCAGGTAGTTTTCCAGTTCCTACATTGAATAGAACCTTTCTCATGTCAGGAGCAAGAACGATAAATACGTTGGTGTCGAAATTTCTTTCTACAGCTAAGTCTTTATTTCTCTTTGGCACTACATAGAATGTAAATGAGTTGCCAGTGATGTCGCTCTTACTTACTGTATCATAGATCTTTCCATCCACATAGAACGCAAAGTCTGGGTTGTCGCACTGAAGGATCCAGTTTTTGTTGCCTGTATCAATGTTATTCAGTTTGATAGCTGGACCACCGCCATTGGCAATACCGTAGTGAACTTCCACTGCTTCTCCGAATTCTCCTGCTTCTCGTTCCATCTCGATGCTTACCTTATCAGTATAGTCCCATGCGATGTTGTCATCCCAATCACTTACGATAGGATTCACATACAATGTTGCCGGATTCTCAGGAGTACCTCCACCTTCTCTGTCCACCTTGGCTGTTACGTCGTAAATGGTGTTGCGGTCGAGGCGATAGAGAGGCTCGAATTTGGTCCAATCTGTTGTTGCGGCATCGTTACCTTCGAAGAGGCGCTTGTTAACCGGTACCTTGTAGAAGTAATCCTTGCCGTTGTATTTTGCCTTGAGCAGGATGTAGGTCTGCTTTTCTGCATCGATTGGCTCTTCTTTATACGGATTCTTTGTTGTCTTGTCAATCCAACTGTTGGCGTATGAGTAGAACACAGCCTTGTTGTCTTGTGTGACGGCAGGAACTGTTACCTTACTGCTGGCTGCAGCATCTGTATTCAATGCATTGTCGGTGATGTTACCTTCTGCGATGATAGCGCCATCTGCTGCGTAGTGCATCAATTGGCAGGCATACTCTGTAGGAGCTACTGTTTTGCCCTTGTCATCTTTTACGTTGAGGCGAATCTTGGCAAGCGCTCTCTTCAGCTGGAACTTGATGTGAATCATTCCGTTCTCAATCTGTTTGCTCTCCATCTTGGCATCCATCACGAATGAAGTCTGCTTTTGGTTGTGCTGAAAGGTGGCTGCCTTGTTGATGGTGGCAGCTTTCAATTGAGCCAATGTTGAGATTTCGCTGATATTATCCAGGTTTGCCACCAGATAGAGGGTGTTGCCTGTAATCTCCGAACGCTTCAGCTGGTTGCTTTCCAACTTCTTGTGCTTGTAATCTGTAGTAGGACTGCCCTGAACAGAAGCATCTGTAAGAGGAAGACTCTTGACGAGCTTTTCGGCTGCATCGAAGACGAAGAGGTCGAGGCGATTGATCAGGTTCTCATTGAGATCTTCTGATCCATCCTCTACTGCAGCACGGGTAACAGCTGCACGGGTTTCAGTAGCAGAACCGCCTACTTTATATTCCAGCACCACATCGTAGTCGCAACTCGGTGTGCCGTCCATATCATCGCTCATGCAAGATGTGTTTGCAAGCCCTAAGAGGGCGATTGCACACATCGCAAAGTATTTTGATATTGCTTTCATTGTTTGCCCTCCTTATTTTGTTAAATAATTAGTATAATGTCCACTATTGCTCTGAAGCTTATCGTAGGCAGTTCCCTTAGTTGCCTGCAGCTGGAAGATGCGGATGCGGGTATTGGTTCCTGCAAACTTTCTTCCTTTCTGATACATACCTCCTGCGTTGTCTGGATTGATTTCCACTTCGTATTCATGGATTCCATCCAGTGATACGGTTACGAAGAGGTCGGTATATACAGGTTTGCTGCCTTTACCTATAGCCCATTCTGTCAACTTATCCCATGAAGCATTGTTTGTCCATGGATAATTGGCTTCTACCTTGATTTGATAAGGATCTTTTCGGGCGATGCCTGTAGAAACGCAGTTGGTGCTTTCGGTAGATTTATCATAGTTGAAAGCAAACTCAGTAGGGTTGGTGAGATGTGCTTTCCAAACCAGTCCGGTAGGACCATCTACCTTGATATAGAAGGCTGCTCCCGATTTCTTATCCTCCAATATCTCATGTTCTGTATCCTTGTATCTAGGATAGTTTACCAGACAGTAGAGACCTTCTGCGTCACCTCCCTTTGGTTTCAGGGTTGAACCTGTCTGCCAAGCATACATCTGGCAATTTACATTGCTCCAGCTGATTTCAGAAGTTACCTTGTTCCAAGGCATTACCTGCCAGTCGAGGCAGAGGGCTCCACCCTGAAGGAAGTAGCCGTAAACTACGAGCTCTCGGTTGCGGATAGCGTTGCCGCTGGATGGAATGGTGAATCTCTGAGATTTTAAGCTGCCGCCTTCTGCCAACTGATAGTAAATCTTACCTGTGATAGGCTTGTTGGTTTCACGAAGATAGCTCAAGTTATGTCCACCGATTTCCTTATTCATGCGGTCCATATAAGTCTGAGCGGTTTCGGTTTTTTCATCACGCTTATAAGCAAGCGGATCAGTTACTGCCTTGATTTTGGCATTCTCTACACCGTCAAGTTTGAGGGGAGTAGCAACATAAGAAGGAGTTCCGTACTTATTGCTTGTTGCAGCCTTGTTGGCATTTGCCTTGGTATAATCCTCTTCATCAGGGAAGACATAGCTTTCTGTAGGGAAGGTGTTTCCATCTATTTCAATTCTTGTTACCTTCACATTATCTGTCAAGGCATCATCACCAGCCTTGCGGGCGAAATAGAAGTGAAGCTTGGAAACGGCGCGAACCAGAGGAATCGAAATGCCTTTGGTCTTTGCCTCAATCTCTGTATCAGCTACGTGATTGGCTAATTCTATATTGGTAATGGCACGGGAAATAGGGAGACCCTTGCCGGTTGGAACCTCTGTTGTCTGAGCCTTGCCTTCTGCAGTAATGCCGAATGGATTATCGAAGGTTACACCTTGCAGGTCTGCACGGGTAATGCTGCGGAAATCCTTGCCATTCAGCTTATCAGCCATATTGGTACTCTCTGAGTTTGCCAGAATATAGAGGTCGATGTTTTTGAGTTCTTCACCGTTGATCTTACGCAAGAATCTCAAGTTCAGCGTGTAGTTGCCGTTGACGGGTTTACCGTCAACAGCAGATGGTGTATCTTCCTTGTAAGCAATCGGATTGGCGCTTGGTCCTGTTCCTGATTTAAACACCCATACCTTGATGCTATGAATGTCGCTCTCAGCGGTAGGATTAGCCTGGGTCTCGTTGTTTCCGATGTCCCCAGCTCTGCTTGCTCTGGAAGTCGTGGCGCTGGCGGTAGAGAAGCTTAGGTTGAGGTAAGCTTCATCGCCAGTTGCAGGTGCCTGCGAATCTTGGTCTGAACAAGATGCCATTGTGCTCAACATGAGCAAGGCTGCGATAGCCATGCCTAGCCGGCGTGTCATCTTGATCAAAGTTGAGTTATAGCGTTTCATCTTTTTAATCTTTTACTTATACTTAATACTTTTCTTTCTCTCTATGCAGTGTGGGTAGCACTGTTTTCTTATTTGGCTCCGAGGTCTGCATTCTGTAGATTGAGAACCCAGCCGTTCACCTTGATTCTAGCATCCATGTGGTAGTCGGAACCTGGACTTGGAACGTAGAATACGAGGGTGTAGTGATCCTGGCGGTCGAGGTATTCCTGATCCTCCCAGCCCTTGTCGGTGCGCTCGCCGCAGAGAGCGAGGAACCATGGCAGTGAGTGGTTGAAGATTACCTTGCCTGTGCGCTTGTCGGTGATTACGATTCGCTTGTCATCGTACTCCGTGCTTTCGGTGTTGCGGGTGCTTACATCGTCCTTGCGCTCGAACATTCTGGAAGAAGACAGGTCGTAAACCAGAGCCTTGTCGATTTCTTCACCTTCTACCTGGGTATTACCGCTGGAGTTCACCACCAGTTTCTCGTTGTAAGGCACGTAGGTAATCGGCTTGTTCTGTTCTACTCCGTTGGCATCCTTTACCTTGTCGCCCTTGTAGTCGAGAAGGGCAGCCGAACCCTTGATTCTTACGTCGAAGTTTTCTGCCACGAATCCCTGCTGGTCGTTATCGTAAGGAAGCATCACGATGCGGTAGGTCTTGGTACATTTCATCAGACTCAGTTTGCCGGATGTGTCCTTTTTGCCCTTGAAGTCGAGAGATGTCTGGGCGGTGTAGAGAGCGGTGAACTTCTTGTTGTTGACAGAAGCCTCTCCGTCTTTCTTTCCCATTTCCTCCTGCAGGTCGTTGATGGTAGAAACACCTGGTGTGAGTTGGGTGAAGCTGAACTCCATCTCGTCGTCACCGTCGGCTCTGCTACCTGTAGGTTTCTTGTCACGAGCCAGGCAGACGAAGGTGTATTTACCTTCCTGTAAGTCTGTGATGTCCATGCTGTGACCCGTTTCGAATTTGTCGGCTGACTGCGTATAGGTATCGAAGTATTTACCGTTTTTATCGAAAACATAGACGTTGAGGTTTTTCACTTCCTGGGAGAAGGCATCAGCGTTCTCAACATTATATGTATAATCGAACTTGAGCGACACCTTAGGTGCAGGACAATTCGTCAGATCGTCTTTCATGCATGATGAAAGCGAAGAGAGTGCGATGGCTGAGATACAAACCACTTTGCAACCGTTTTTGATGATGAAATGTTTCATATCGTTTGTATTTTATTAATTCTTTTACTTATACTTATATCTAGTGTGCCGTAGGGCGTAAGAAGTGGGGTAGCCTCCGGCATCTTTTTTTTCTTGTTGAGTGGTGCTGATTCAGCACGATAGGGGTTCCCGCCATCTGTTGGCGGCAATATCATCTTTTTCTTTTTTAATCTCCCGGAGGCGGGGTAGCCCCCGGGAGATTGAGAGTATTGTTGTTTCAAGAATTATCTTGAGAGCGGGGGATGGGGTTACATCCCCGGATCATTCATTTTTTGCAGTTCTGCTATTAAGCGAAGTGATTTGGATTAGTCACCCAACTCTACGTTCTGTGTATTGAGAACCCAAGGGTTAACAGAAACAGTTACGTTGAGGTAGAACAAAGACTTCTTGTCAATCTCATCCTCACCATTAGGAACCTGTACACCAATGTTGAAGATCTTGTCAACGTTTACCTTATAGATAGTGTTGCGCTGAATCAAAGACTTTCCTGCTGCCAAGATGTTCTGATCAACGATCTCCTTCTGGTAGTAAGTCATACCCTTATCGAATACTTCGATATCGTATGTCTTGCGGAAGGTTTCCAAAGCAGTCTCTCTTTCTGTACCTGCTGCCATATCGAGAATCTTATTCAATTCGCCCTTCATAACGTCAGCGGTCTTACCTGTACCAAAGATATCGGTAACATCATTGTACTTCTCGAAAATTTGCTTAAAGCTTGTGAAGATCATGTTGTTGTAACGATAGAATGTACCATCTTGACGGTCTGCAACTTCAGCCTTTGTAAGGTCATCGTTTAAAGTAACCTTGTACTCGAAATACATCTTTGTAGGAGCTGCTGTAGAATTGTTCTCCAATACATAGTTATTTGGAGCTTCTGTAGCTGTCTTGAAACCACCATCAGCATAAAGCTTATCTTTGCCAAACTTGTCTGTTGTCTGCCAAACTGGAGTTGTACCATCAGGAATCAGGAGATCCCAGCTAGTTCTATTCCACTGCTGCATAACGTTAGTCTTGTTGGTCAGGTTTGCAATAGCATATTTGTTCAATGTGATGCTCTTAACCTTAGACTGAGCATCCTTCATTGCTTCCTTTACAGCCTCTGTAAGAGTCTTGCTTCCATCGTAGTTTACGATAGTAGTTGCTGTTCCTGATGTAGGAGCATCGATACGAGCGGTAATACGCTCAATCTTGATGGCAGCATCTTTCACTGCTTCTGTATCCTTATCTTTTTGGTAATTAACCTTTGCAGGATTGCTCTTGTCCTTATTGCTATTCTGGAAAATAACAGTGTAGCCACTACCATTAACGTTCTTGTCATTCTGGTTGAACATAGCAAAGTTATTAGCTGTTGCAAATGGCTCAGCAAACTTACCTGCTGTTTCTTTTGCAGTGAATGTATAGGCTGCCGGATCTACGTTTGCTGGGATTGTTTGATCACCTGCCAAGAAGTAAACCTTATAGGTTGTTCCTGCTGCAACCTTATCAACCTTGATGTTAATGAGCTTAGTGCCGTTCTGTTTCTCGGTTGCTCCATTCCATTTTTCATCTTCATTTGTAGAAGAGCTATTTACTTGGCGGCTGAATGCAATATGACCTTTCTGGTCAACCAAGAAGAATGTTCCCTTGGTAACTGCCTGTTCTACGTCCTTAGCACTTTCAGTCTTGTTACCAACAGTTCTTGTACTATTGTTGGTAGGAGTCTGGATAGCCAATGTCATATAGAAGCCATCAACCTGTGACTGTGTACCTGCGCCACCACCTAAATCATCATTGTTACTGCAGCTTGAGAAAGATAACGCTGCTGCTGATACCAAGCTCATTGCGAGCAAATTCATTTTCTTCATAATCTTTTACTTATTAAGTGTTATACAAATTTTTTAGTTTGAGTTGCGAAATGGACGGGTCTCTCAGACCTCATCACTGGCTTCGCCCGGGGGTAATCAAATACTATTCTTTCTTTTCTTGTTCTTAAATTAAATTTTTTAGTTTATATTAATATTATTGTTTATTCTTTTACTTATACTTGAAAATCAAACTCTTACTCCACAATCTTGTTCAGCTTGTTGAGATTCTCCTGAGCACCCTTCAAGCCTCCGGCTACTGCCTTCTGGAAGTACTGCTTGGCAGCTTCGTAATCCTCATTGAGAACGGCGAGGCAACCACGAGCATTATCTACTTCGGCACCGGTGCCAGCCTTCTTCAGGTACTTCTCTGCGCTTACCTTGTCACCTCTGTCGATGGCTGCAAGAGCAGCATTCAGATTGGCGAGCTTATCTTCTGGGAACATCTTCACGGCTGTGTCGAATACATTGTTGTACTCTTCGCTTCCCTTCGGATAACTGTTTGCCACCATGTACATCTCCTGGAGAGAGAGCTTCTGCGGACGGGTATTGATTACTCTGCGAGCCTCTTCGAGGTTGAATGCCTTCACGTCGTACTCGATGGTGTAATCTGTGCGGCGCAAGCCTGGCCAAACCTTGTCAACGAGGAATCGGAATGCCTCACCAGCCTTGGCTGCGAGCGTCTGTTCCTTTTGGTCAGGAGTCATATCGCTGTTGATGATCTTGAGAGCAGCTTCCTTCTGAGGGATGTTGTGACTCTTGATGTACTCCAGTGTTCCTTCCCAATCCTCAGCTGTAGATTCTACCTTGAAGAGCTTCTTGTCGATAGGGTAGGTCTTCAACAGGTAGTTGTAGAGAGCCTGGGTACGGTTGCGGGAAAGCTTGTTGTTGTTGGCATAGCTGCCGTCAGGAGAAGCATAACCGTGGAGGGTAATGGAAGTGATGGTTACATCAGGGTCGTTCTTCACGAGGTCGAGCGTCTGCTTGATGGTAGCCAACTCATTGGTATTGTTACCGAGATCCTTCACGATATCCCACTTGTTGATGCGGAAGTTGAGTCTAGCCGAACCGTTTTCCTGTCTGATCTTCACTGCCTCCGCCTTTGGCTGCTGATAAGCCTGGTAGAGCTGCTGAGGAGTAACGAGCGCCTCGCCATTGTTGGTGAGCAGGTTTTCTGCCAGCAGTTTCTGGTTACATCCACATGCATCATTGCTGATGGCGAAGTTGGAGTTCTTCATCCAGTCCTGGTAAGGAATAGAGTAAGCGTATCGGAGCGTCTGTGGCTCCTTGTTTTCACGTTTGGCAACGATGAGCGGGTTCTGGGTAGCGGTCTTCTTGGTACGCTGGTAGTAGATGTATCTCTTGTTACCCATCACCTCCACAGCTGGGAGTTTGAGCGTATCCTCACCTTTATATAAAATAGGTGTAAGGATGAGACCCTTGTTGCTTGCCAGTTTCACGTCATCGAGATTGAGGTCCATATAGACGTTCACCTTATTGCCTTTCTTCTTGATTTCCTTGTTGAGGACTTTCATATCCTTGGCAGCCTGTTCCTGAGCGATAGCGTTAGTGCTAAACAGAATGCTGAGGGCGACGGCTCCAAGTGTCTTGTTTAAAATCTTATATGTATTCATAATCTTCAGTTTTTACTTATTAATATAATAATGTATTATGAATTAGAAGACATACACTAGATTGAGTGCCGCCTTGGTAGGTCCTACGTAGTGATGCGCCTTGTCTTTCTCGAGTTTCTCACCACATTGCGGGCATTCGTATTTATCCGATTTCGAATAAACGTATCCCACTCCGAGTTCTGCCTCGAAGTTCCAATGCTTGGAGAGAGCCCAGGTATAACCGTATGCAACACCTGCACCTACGAACCAACCTTCGTATCTGTAATCTTTCAATTTGGAGAAGTCGGTACCGAGGAACTTGAAGTCAAGATCTACGTTACCTATGTTATGAGAACCTCCGAGGGCGTGGAAGCCGATGAAGGAGCCCATCATCTTATTGCAGAACCAGTATCTAGCTTCTGGTTGAACAAGCCAGTGCTGCCACTTCTTGTTCTTGGAAAATGTCCACGGGTTGTAGTTGCCGGATACATCCAAGGTCCATTTTGGGGAAAGGCCAAATTCGAAGCCGAGATTCATGGTGCTTGTAGCATCATAAAGAAGGTTCGTCTTCAAGGCCACCTTCTGAGCGACGGCTGGGCAGATGAAGCTGCCTACAGCCAGTAGCGCAATTAAAATCCTTCTGTTCATACTTAAAATCTTTTAATGATTTAAGAATGACAAATGGTCTCTCTAGAGAAACGCATCATCATCTTTTACTTATACTTATACTTATACTTTTTTCTTTTTCTTAATTTCCTTTTCCTTCCATTCAATAGGCTTGAAACTAGACTTTATTTATTAAAGAATAGTAAGTCTATCATTTACTCTTCTTCTACTCATCATCATCTTTATCATCTACTCCATTGTTCTTAGATGCCTGTTGGCAACTTTGGGGTTTGATTGGAAGCTCGGGCTTGAAACCGCGAACTTTGTTTTTACGATTGCAAAGATAGCGTCTTTTTCGATTGCTGCCAAGAAAAATGCGCCTAAAAATGCTGATACCGAATAAAAACCGCATAAATGAAACACTGAAAAACCCTGAAAAATGCTTTTTCTCATCTATTTTTTGCTTTTTCCACCTCTTTTTAACCTACTTTCTTAGTGTTTTCCGATTTTTCGTTGTAATTTTGCAGCGGATAAGAATAAGTTAGTAAATCAACAATGAATTCAGGATTCAGAGGTCCTGAAAGGTATGCAAAAGCCCCAAGCGGGCAAGACTTTGATGATATATAAGTATCAACGATTGTTTAAACTATAAGTAAATTGAAAGCAAGAAATGAAAGCTAAGAACAAACTTTGGGATTGGTGTTTGCGCTTGGAACATCATTTATGCCCTGACTATTGTGGAGTGGTGGATCGCCGGAGGGTGATCGCCTTCGTCTTTTTGACTTTGGTAGAGATACTCATTATTCCCTATCACTTCCTTTTGTTTTACATGATGAAAGCATGGGGGGGGCATGTTCTATAATATAGTCCATACCCTCGCACTGGCGCTGCTGATATATGTGGTGCTGAAGCGTAAGGTGGTATTCAAGACTGGCATCTCCCTGCTCTATATCCTCGTATTCGTCAAGCTGGCGATAGACAGTATGCTTTGTCTGCACTATCAGGGCGATCGGGACAACCTGAGCGTGATGAGCAATATCTTCATCATGTTTATACTTGCCATTACCGCCCAGAGCCAGCAGCTCAACCGAACCGCTTTCGGCTTTACCATCGCTCTGCTGCCAGTGGTAGCGGTAGCCATCTCGCATACGCAGATCTCCGTGCTGTTCTTCAGCATCAAGGCAGTTCTGATAGGTTTCCTGATGATTCTGTATGTATGGCTCTATAACTGGGAACCTGTCATGGTCAAGGAACTCAGACAGCCCAAGCAGATGAGGGAAGAAGAGAAGAAGGCACTGCACATGCTTGCCGACCTGAAGGATGAAGAGAAGGATATGGCGGTAAACCTGCTGAGCCGACTGAGTCCGGAGCAGCAGCAGAATATCCTGGAGCGTGCCGCAGAACAGTTGAAGACCAGCGAACTGAGCAAGAAGGCATGGGATCTGGTATGTGCCGACCTTACCAACAGTGAGCGAGTGATCTGCCAGATGGTGCTGGAAGGCAAGATGCTGAAGGAAATCTGCATCGAACTGAACAAGAGTGAATCGAACATCACCAGCCAGCGCAGCCATATCCGCAAGAAGCTGAATATGGACCGCAAGGACGACCTGCGACGTGAACTGGAAAAGCGCTTCTATGAAGCCAGAAATTCATTGGAAGCCTAGTATAAACATAAGAATGCAGAAAGGGTGTGCTCACACGAGCACACCCTTTCTGCATTCTTATACTTTTCCAATCTTACTCTTCCAATCTGAGGAATGCCTTCGGCAGGTAATCGATGAGATCGCTGGCGATGAGGCTTTCCTTGCCCAGGTCCTTGATAGCGAGGTCGCCGGCAAGACCATGAAGGTACATACCGATGCGGGCAGCATCTGCCTGCTTGTAGCCGCGAGCCAGAAGAGCGGTGATGATGCCTGTAAGCACATCGCCACTGCCCGCCGTAGCCATACCGCTGTTGCCCGTAGAGCAGAACTCAACCTTACCATCCGGATGACAGAGGGCTGAGAAATGTCCCTTCAGCAGGATGTAGCCGTGCAGACGGTCGGCAAGCTCGCATGCCTTGTAGAGGCGCTCGGTGCAGTTGCTGCTGGTGATGCCAGCCAGACGGTCAAGCTCCCTGGGATGTGGAGTGAAGATGAGGTTCTTAGGCAACTGCTGCATCCAGGCACGGTGACTGGCAAGGATGTTGAGTGCATCGGCATCCACCACTACCGGACAGGTGCATCTTCTGAGCTGGGCAATCAGGGCGATGGCTGTAGCCTCGCTGGTTCCCAGTCCCGGACCGATGCCCATGGCGTGGTAATCTTCCGTATCTACCGGTTCGCTGAAGATGGTTTCCTCTGTATCCATCTGCAGTACCGCCTCGGGCACGGAAATCTGCATGATTTCGTAGTTTCTCTTAGGCGTATGGGTAATCACCTTTCCCACACCCGTTCTGAGGCAGGCTCTGGTGGCAAGGACCGAAGCGCCCGACATGCCGTAGCTGCCTGCGATGAGGAGTGCCGTGCCCATGCTGCCCTTGTGGGCGAAGTCGCCGCGAGGTTTCAGGAGCTGGCGGATGTCCTTCTCCTCAAGGATGCTGCAACGGCTCTCGGTGCGCTGGATGAACTCTGGAGAGAGTCGGATATCAAGCACCTTGATTCTGCCCAGGTACTGCTGGTTGTCAGCCATCATCATCGACAGCTTCTTCTGCTGCAGGGTGAGGGTGAGGTCGGCACGGATGATGTTGGCGCTGATGTTGTAGGAATTGTCCTCGCTCATCAGACCGGAAGGCAGGTCGATGCTCACGATCTTTGCCGCACTCTGGTTGATGTATTTCACCATGGCAGCGAATCCGCCCGCCAGCGGCTTGTTGAGTCCGCTGCCGAAGAGACCATCCACCACAAGCATTCCTGCCTCAAGCTGAGGAGGGTCGAAGTTGACGGTGACCTCGGTAAACTGCTTGACGCGCTTACCCTCAATGAGTCGTTTCTTGTTGGTGGCACAGTCGGCAGAAAGCTTGTTGTGCACATTGAACAGAAATACACTCACCCCATATCCGTCTTCGCTGAGAAGGCGTGCCACGGCAAGTGCATCACCACCATTGTTTCCCGGACCGGCGAAAACCACGACCGGCGTTCTGTTAGACCATTCCTGCTCGATGGCACGGGTGAGCGCCTTTGCCGCCCTTTCCATCAGGTTGAGCGATGTGATCGGCTCATGCTCAATGGTGTATTTATCCAGCTCATGTATCTGAGCACTAGTGAATATTTTCATATATTAATGTATGTTATGTCCGATTATCTGATTATTTTAATGCAAAAGTACTAAAAAAAGTCGATGAAAGGATGAAGTTTCACGATTTTTTCGTAATTTTGCAGAAAATATTATATCATCAAGACTATGGGCATAGTAAAAATCAAGGATAAGACCTTCAAGACCTCCATTCCAGAGGCAGATATTCTGAAGAAGGTACAGGTCGTTGCCGACCGATTGAACCAGGATTATGCGGACAAGACTCCGGTGTTCCTGGCTGTGTTGAATGGTTCGTTTATCTTCGCTGCCGATCTGATGCGAATGATTACGGTACCAAGCGAGATTTCTTTTGTGAAGTATGCTTCCTATGAGGGCACCAGTTCTACCGGCAGCATGAAGACCCTGATGGGGCTGAACCAGGATCTTACCGGTCGCCACGTGGTGATCGTGGAGGACATCGTGGATTCCGGCTTTACCATGGCTCACATGATCGAGGATCTGAAGAAGAAGAATCCAGCCAGCATCGAGATCTGCTCGCTCCTCGTGAAGCCGGGCAATCTGAAGGTGGATCTGGATATCAACTATGCCGTAATGGAAATCCCTAACGATTTCATCGTGGGATATGGATTAGATTATGACCAAGAAGGCAGAAACCTCCGCGACATCTACACGATTGTAGAAGAATAGGGGGTGAAGCATGTGGGAGAAAATTAGTGATTATTGCTTGGATGTCTCCAAGTATCTTATAACAGCAGCGTTTATAACGACTTTTGTTGGTGATATTGGGGAAGAACTTCATTGGCTTATTTATCTGATTAGCTTTATCTTGGCAGTGGGGCTTTTTTGGGTCGCTCTGTATTTTGACAAGAAAGGTAAGAAAGAGAAAGAAGAAAGACGTAAAAAATATACTAAGTTTAATAATAAAAATAGGAGGATATAAGTATGAACACTTTAATCTTTTTAGGTATGTTCACTGTTTTCTTTGGTGTAACGATTGCTATACTTTTGTCTCCTTGGGGGCAGAAATGGATGAATGAATATTAATTTCTGACACAACATAAAACAATTTATATATATTAAGGTAAAAATGAAAAATATCGTAATTTTCGGTGCTCCAGGTGCTGGTAAGGGTACACAGAGCGACAAGATGATCGAGAAGTATGGTCTCGGTCACATTTCAACAGGTGACGTTCTTCGTAACGAAATCAAGAATGGTACAGAGCTCGGCAAGACTGCCAAGGGCTATATCGACAATGGTCAGTTGATTCCAGACGAGTTGATGATCGACATCCTCGCAAGCGTATATGACAGCTTCGGTAAGGATCACGCAGGTGTGATCTTCGATGGTTTCCCACGTACCACTCCACAGGCTGAGGCTTTGAAGAAGATGCTCTCTGAGCGTGGTCACAAGATTGCTGCCATGATCGAGCTTGCCGTTCCAGAGGATGAGCTGATGGCTCGTCTGCTCAACCGCGGTAAGTTGAGTGGCCGTTCTGATGACAACGAGGAGACTATCAAGAAGCGTCTCAACGTATATCATACACAGACTGCTCCTCTCATCGACTGGTATGAGAAGGAAGGTATCCACCACCACATCGAGGGCCTCGGAACTGTAGATGAGATCTTCGCTCGTGTTTGCAATGTGATCGACAACTTGTAATCAAGATATAATAATCTTCCCCGCAAGGCTGCGGGGAAGATTTATTCATTAAAAAAAGAAGAATCTTCCGTTCAAAAGAAGAAGATTCAACGTTCAAATTAAAAAGAAAAATCAATGGCTGAATCCAATTTCGTAGATTATGTAAAGATCAACTGCCGCTCTGGTAAGGGTGGTAAAGGCTCCATGCACCTGCGCCACGTGAAGTACCAACCGAATGGTGGACCTGACGGTGGCGATGGCGGACGTGGAGGAAGCATCTATCTTCGCGGCAACCACAACTACTGGACCTTGCTGCATTTGAAGTATCAGCGCCACTTCTTCGCCGAGCATGGTGGCAATGGAGGACGTGACAAGTGCCATGGCACTGATGGTAAGGACATCTATATCGATGTGCCTTGCGGTACCGTGGTGTATAATGCCGAAACCGGTAAGTTCGTCTGCGACGTGGCTTACGACGGTCAGGAAGTACTGCTCCTGAAGGGCGGACGCGGCGGACTGGGCAACTTCCAGTTCCGTACCTCTACCAACCAGGCTCCACGCTATGCGCAGCCAGGTGAGCCGATGCAGGAGATGACCATCATCATGGAGCTGAAGCTCCTTGCCGATGTGGGTCTTGTGGGTTTCCCTAATGCCGGAAAGTCAACCCTGCTCTCTGCCGTATCCAGTGCCCGTCCAAAGATAGCCAACTATCCGTTTACCACCCTTGAGCCATCGCTGGGTATCGTGGATTACCGCGACCATCAGAGTTTCGTGATGGCAGATATCCCGGGTATCATCGAGGGAGCGAGCGAAGGAAAGGGCTTGGGACTGCGATTCCTGCGACACATCGAGCGCAACTCGCTGCTCCTCTTCATGGTTCCAGGCGATACCGACGACATCAAGAAGGAATACGAGGTACTGCTGGGCGAGTTGAAGAACTTCAACCCAGAGATGCTCGACAAGCATCGCGTGCTCGCCATCACCAAGTGTGACCTGCTGGACGAGGAGCTCATCGAGATGCTGAAGGAGACCCTGCCAACCGATCTTCCGGTGGTATTCATCTCATCAGTTACCGGACAGGGCATCCAGGAACTCAAGGATGTGCTCTGGAAGGAGTTGAATTCAGAGAGCAACAAGCTGCAGGAGATTACTTCAGAAGATACCCTCGTTCACCGTGACAAGGATATGAGCCGCTTCCAGCAGGAACTCGAGGCTGAGGGCGAGGACATCGTGGAGTATATCGACGAGGATGAAATCGAGGATGTAGATGACTTAGATGATTTCGAATATGAATAAGGAATATCATATCGCTGAGGGCGTCACTGCTTTCTCTACCACCCGAAAGGGAGGAGTAAGCCAGGGTAACTACAGCGAATTCAATATCAATGACTATTGCGGCGACTGCGCTGAACACGTGGCAGAGAACCGCAGGAAGCTGGCGGATGAGCTGGGCATCAGCACCGACCACATCATCCTGCCGCATCAGGTGCATGGAGTAGAAGTCCGTCAGGTGGCAGGAGATTATTTCTCAATGCCTGAGAACATCCGCAAGATGATTCTCGAGGGCGTAGATGCCGTGATGACCAATGAGAAGGGTGTATGCATAGGCGTTTCCACCGCCGACTGCATCCCAATCCTGCTCTACGACGAGGAGCACCATGCCGTGGCAGCCATCCATGCCGGATGGCGAGGCACGCTGGCACGCATCGTCCACAAGACCATCCAGGAGATGGCTTTCGCCTATCATACGGAGCCAAAGAAGCTGAAGGCAGTGATTGGTCCGGGTATCTCGCTGGAGCATTTCGAGGTAGGCGATGAGGTGTATGAGGCTTTCGAGCAGGCAGCCTTCCCGATGGAAGAGATTGCCGAGCAGCGCCCCAATGCCGCCTTCTCGGTAGATATTGCCGAGCGTGAGCGCCTGGCTGCAGAAGGAAACATCGTGCAGCCGCTGAAGTGGCACATCAACCTGCCGCTCTGCAACAAGCAGATTCTGCTGCATTGCGGTGTGGCTGAGGAGAATATCCAGGATTGCGGCATCTGTACCTTTGCCCATAGCGACGAGTTTTTCTCGGCTAGGAAGCTGGGCATCGAGAGTGGCAGAATCTATACCGGCATTCTGATGAAGTAAGTTTTCAAGATAACATCCATTTTTCTCTTTTCTATGAACGAAGAGGGAGAAATGGATGTTTTTGTGTTTTAAGATTTAATGGTTAAATTTAAAAAATGTATCAAAAAGAATAGAGAATGATTGTAAACAGAAGATTAAGAAGAAGAATCGGGCTGGCTGCCGTCTCGGGAATGCTGATGCTATCCCTGAGCAGTTTCATGCCCGCCAAGAATGAGTTTACTGCCGCCGAGCAACAGCAGGTGAGCATCGCAACGCCAGGTCTCTTTGCCCAGAGTCAAGCCTTCAATGTTGACTTTGAGATATTCCGTGCCAAGGAATATTCATTCCCGCTTCCTGTGGGCAAGGCTAGCCTTATCAATGGCAACAGCGTGATGCGCATCTCTACTGCCAAGGGCGATGCAGTGAAGGCGATGTTCGATGGTTATGTGCGTCTCTCGCGCAAGACCGAATCGATGGGCAACGTGATCGTGATCCGCCACGACAACGGTCTGGAAACCGTGTATGCCAACAATGCCGAGAACCTGGTGAAGGTGGGACAGTCGATAGATGCCGGACAGACCATCGCCATCGTGGGCTCCCGAGACGGAGAGACCTATTGCGATTTCTCCATCATGGTGAACGGTGCACGCATCAACCCGGAGACCATCATCGAACTGAAGAGCCATAAGCTCCGCCGACAGACCGTGCAGTTCCGCAAGGAGGGCAACCGCATCGGCATCAAGGTGATTGGTGGTAAGGATTCCTCCGTTTCCAAGAACGATAAGAATGATAGAAACAATAAGGAAACAAATAAGAAATCGGGAAGCAGCCGTAGCGATCACGCCATGACCCTCGACCCCGACGAGGTGTACGACCCGTTTACCATCACCAACACCTTCCGTCTCGATTTGGAGAAGATAGAGGAGAAGGCATGGGCATATCCATTGCCTGATGCCCGTGTCATCAGTCCATACGGAGGTGCCCGCCGTCACTCGGGTGTGGATTTGAAGACCAAGCCTAACGACGAGATTTATGCCGCCTTCGATGGCGTGGTGGTTGCCTCGGGACCTTACTACGGCTATGGCAACTGCATCCGCATCAAGCATGCCTACGGCTTGGAAACGCTCTATAGCCATCAGAGTAAGAATATGGTGAAGAAGGGTGATAAGGTGAAGGCAGGTCAGGTAATCGGTCTTACGGGCCGCACTGGCAGGGCCACCACAGAGCATCTCCATTTCGAGGTGTCTTTCGGCGGCAAGCGCCTGGATCCAGCCATCATCTTCGACCACAGCAATCACAAGCTCAAGGCAGCCACCCTGCATCTTACCAAGGGCAAGGGCGTAAAGAGCGTGAAGAACTAGAAATAGCGAAAATTACTCCTGTTAATCGAAAAAATCCACCCGTTTGGATGATTAAAAGCCGGTAACTGCAAGTTTTTACGAATTGCACCATGGGTTTTTATCATCTGAACGGGTTTGTATTTAAAAAAATGCTATCTTTGCAGCATCACTTAAAATATAAATGATAATATGAAGAAATATCTTATCACACTTGCACTCTGCGTGCTTGCCCTTACGGCAAGTGCACAGGTCTTTACAGCCGAACAGATTGAGAGATACGCCAAGGATAAATATGGTGATAACTGGACAGAGGCTGCCGGAAACCTGAGTAAGGAAGTAGCTCTGGACAACAAGAACCGCCTGAACTACCAGGAGGTCATCGCCTGCGCTGGTCAGTCGAAGGCAGAAATCTTCAAGAAAGCCATCGAATGGTTTAACCGCGCATTCAAAAGTAAGGATACCCACGGCGTGATTAGAGAGCAGAATGCTGAACAGGGACTGATCATTACCCAGGCTTATATCGAGAATATCGCCCGACAGAATGCTGGAGTCAACCATTATCAGGTGGATATGATGCCGTATATCCGTGTGGACGTGAAGGAGGAGAAGGCAAGGGTGAGCGTCTATATGGACAGCTACGAAGTGACCGTAAAATCGGGCGGCGGATGGACAAGTGCCATCGCCAGTGTGCTCGCCGCGGCTGCTACCGGTGAGGCGGATGATGACGAGGTTGTGAGCAAGGATGAGGTGTGGAACATCAGTTCCTGCTATCCTTATGTAGAAAAGGACAAACATAAGCTGGCGTCGAGCAAGGCTTTCGTGATGGCTTCGGCTTTCCAGAACTCCATTATCGACATTCTGAAAGAGGCGCTTCTTGCTGATTCTTCCGACGGATTCTCGGATGACTGGTAAATGGGAGGTTAGAGAGAAGTTAAGGGAAATCTATCAAACTCTATATATATAATAAGGTGTAAACATCAAAACCGCTAGTGTATGAAATGGAAGAATATCATGATGATGGTGATGATGGCAGCAGGATGTTGGTTCTCGCTACCTGTCCACTCTCAGAGAATCTCTGTGGGCAAGAAAGGACTGGTGAAGGTAATGAGAACCGACTCCACCTGTGCCCAGGAATTTGTAAGGGATGAACATCAGTCTGTTGCTACACGGAAGACGGCGAAGGCAGCGGGAGCCGCTGAAGGCGTGAACACGCTGGCAAGCTATCTGAAATCGGACGTGGATCTGAACATTCCCGTTTCGAAGGTGAAGCAGGAGAAGACCTTTGCCGTAATCATCGCCAACGAGAATTACCAGGAGGAAGTGAACGTGGAGTTTGCCCTCAACGACGGTATGGCTTTCCGGGAATACTGCATCAAGCTGCTCGGCATTCCGGAAAGCAACCTGCATATCCGCAAGGATGCCACCCTCAACAATATGCTGGCGGAAATCAACTGGATGCAGAACATCGCCAAGGCTTATGGAGCTGAGGCGAGATTCATCTTCTATTATGCCGGACATGGAATGCCCGATGAGAGTAACGGCACCTCCTATCTCCTGCCCGTAGATGGCAAGAGCAATATTCTGGCAACGGGTTACAGTATGAGCAGGCTGTATGCTGAACTCAACGGTCTGAACGCAGCCTGCGTAACGGTGCTGATGGATGCCTGCTTCAGTGGCAGCAAACGAGGCGAGGGTATGCTGGCTTCTGCCAGAGGCGTGGCACTCAAGGCGAAGGCTGAGGCTCCGAAGGGCAACATGCTCGTGATGACGGCTGCCCAGGGTAGCGAGACGGCTTATCCCTACAAGGAGAAGAAGCACGGACTCTTTACCTATTTTCTCCTGAAGAAACTGCAGGAGAGTAAGGGCAAGGTTACCTATGGCGATCTCTTCGACTATGTGAAGACGAATGTGGCGCAGAAGTCGGTAGTGGTGAATGAGAAGAGTCAGACGCCAACCATAGCCGTATCGGGCGACCTGGTTTCCACCTGGCAGGGCATCAGGCTCAATGAAGACTGATGTCTGAAATACGAAAAATCCCCATCGACTGGACTGCTCCTGTCGATGGGGATTTATTTTTTATTCTCTGGAGAAAAGAATTACTTCTTCTTCTGCGATTTACGGTTGGCTCTCTGTTGGCGATACTTTGCCTTCTGACGGGCAGAGCCGCTTCCGTGAGCACCCGTAATGTACTTCTTCTTCTTGGCCTTGGTCTTCACCTTGTCGTCGTCGTCCTTCTTCGGACCGCCGCCGCCCTTGAAAACCATACCACCCATGATAATATCGTCAATATCGCTCATATACCTTTTATATTATATAAATTAATGATGGAAGAGGCGAACGTGAGTAAACGCCATGGCGATGCCGTACTTGTCGCATGTATCGATAACATTATCGTCACGGATGCTACCGCCTGCTTCTGCTATGTATTCTACACCACTCTTGTGAGCACGCTCAATGTTGTCGCCGAATGGGAAGAAAGCATCGCTACCTACAGATACACCCTTGTTCTGGGCAATCCAAGCCTTCTTCTCCTCGCGGGTCAGTGGCTCAGGCTTCTCTGTGAAGAACTGCTCCCATACGCCATCCTGCAATACATCCTCCCACTCGTCAGAGATATAGACATTGATGGTATTGTCGCGGTCGGCACGGCGAATCTTCTCCTTGAAAGGCAGGTTCATCACCTTAGGACACTGGCGCAACCACCACTCGTCAGCCTTAGAACCAGCCAGACGGGTACAGTGGATACGGCTCTGCTGACCGGCACCGATACCGATAGCCTGACCATCCTTCACGTAGCATACAGAGTTACTCTGAGTATATTTCAGGGTGATGAGCGAGATAATCAGGTCGCGCTTAGCCTCTGCAGTGAAGTTCTTGTTCTTGGTAGGGATATCCTCGAAGAGAGCTGGATCATCGAGCTTCACCTCGTTGCGTCCCTGCTCGAAGGTAACACCGAATACCTGCTTGTGCTCGATAGGAGCTGGCACGTAGTCAGGATCAATCTGGATGACGCAGTAGGTACCCTTGCGCTTCTCTTTCAACACCTTGATAGCCTCAGGGGTAAAGCCTGGAGCAATCACGCCATCGCTTACCTCACGCTTGATGAGGAGGGCAGTAGCCTCATCGCATACATCGCTCAGGGCAACAAAGTCACCGTAAGAGCACATGCGGTCTGCACCACGAGCACGAACATAAGCGCAAGCCAAAGGAGAAAGTTCAAAATCTACGTCATCGCAGAAGTAAATCTTCTTCAATGTGTCGCTCAGTGGCAAGCCGATGGCAGCACCAGCAGGAGAAACATGTTTGAAACTAGCGGCAGCAGGCATTCCTGTAGCTGCCTTCAGTTCCTTGACCAATTGCCAAGAGTTGAAAGCATCCAGGAAGTTGATGTAGCCAGGACGGCCGTTGATAACTTCGATAGGCAGTTCCCTTCCGTCATCCATATAGATGCGAGAAGGCTTCTGATTCGGATTGCATCCGTACTTAAGTGCTAATTCTTTCATCTTAATTAAGAAATGTATTTAGAATTTGGTTGCAAAATTACAAAAAAAATATGAGAAAACCATTTTTTTCGTGCGAAATTCAAAAATAATCTCCCAAACATGACTCCGTTTCAAAAATATTGTGTACTTTTGCCCGCAGTTAGGAATGAAAATGAAAATTTGAGAAATTCAAGGAATTGAGAATTTGAGGAAGGATAATCACAATGAAAAATGATTTGAAAATCCTCGCTGTAGCTTTGGAGAAGAAGCTAGGCAGGGAACACCTGCAGCACGAAGAGAAGCATAGAAACAACAAGTTGCTGCACAAGGTGTGGGAAATAATGAAAGGAAAGGAGAAACCTTCACAGCAGACACTCAACCGTCTGGCATTGCTTGCCGGATTCCAGAGCTGGGCTGATCTGCAGGGCGCATTGCACGGCACCGATGACGGGCTGACCAACTACAGCGCCGGAGAATAAGGAAATGCAGAAAGGGCATCCAATCGTGAGATCGGATGCCCTTTTTCTGATTCTAATTTTTAATAGGTAACTAAGAAAATTACTCAGCGCTCTTAGCGATGGTCTTCTTCTCAGCGATACGAGCCTTCTTACCTGTGAGCTTACGCAAGTAGTACAACTTAGCGCGACGTACCTTACCGTGCTTGTTCACCTCGATAGAATCGATAGCTGGTGACTCGATAGGGAAGATACGCT
>ERZ773227.849-NODE-849-length-25559-cov-41.310814_pt1 | contig 25559 bp, 22 predicted proteins | sample MGYA00580525_ERZ773227 | MGnify/ENA primary metagenome ERZ773227 (study PRJEB29015, sample SAMEA2737782) | human gut metagenome | biome: human gut; feature: human-associated habitat; material: faeces | place: China | collected 2012 ... | reverse complement strand
GCAAGTTTTCCCACTTCTACACCCGGCAACAAGTAGCAGAAATCATCGAATTTCTGGATGAACCATAAAAAATCACCCTGGAAGGGAATGCATACAACACACTATGCATATCCCTTCCAGGGTGAGTTTAATAAAACTACAATCACAGCAATAAAACTATTGTTTTTACGTTCTTTTCGAAAAAGGGGTTGTGCAATAGTGACTTAAAGGCTAAAAGCACTACATTTGAATGCTGTTAAATATGGTAATGTTCAAAGTCACAATTTGTGATTTTAGAAAAATGAATATAAATATGACAGATAAAATAGAAAAAAGGAAGCAACCTTTGCCGTGCCGTACAATGGCGAGGCAACAACGACTATGTGGACGGCGAGGTGGTGCAGCATATCGAGTATGTTCCTTTCGGAGAGGTGTTCATAGAGGAACGCAACAACATCTGGAATACACCTTATCTTTTCAATGCGAAGGAATTATAGTTATAGAAAAAAAAAGCAAAAAAATAACAAAAGTCAGAATAAAAATGAATAATGTATGGTACATTTATTGTGGGGGTGTGTACTTCTTATTAGTTGTACATTTATTCTCTTTCTCCTAAAAAAAAGTAGAAATAGAAAAGTATTTTGGTATTTTTGCCATGTATGGATTTTGGGTGGTATAACATTGGGGATATTGAACATTGTGTTTCAGAAATATGATGCCTATACTTCAATATATTTAGGTATTATCTGCTCTTGCTACACCTATTATGATAACAAACAGAATCCAGTTTCAAAGAGGACTAATGCCTATATATCATCACTTCAAGGATACGTAGCAGGTATCGGTTTTCTCTTATATGGCTTATTAAGTTTGTAGAACATAATGTTATGCCTATTCCAAATGGCATATTGTGTAAAATTGGGGCTGATTTCACTTTAGGGAGTCAGCCCTTTTTGTTTTTGACAGTATTAAAAAATCAACACAAAGTTTATGCAAAAAAACAAGTAAAGACTTGGGCGGAAAAGCATATTTTACTTGAACATGGGTGTAGCCCAATAATCCCTGCCTGGTGAGACAATAGAAAAACATTGATAGACATATTATTGTGCGTTTTCTGATTAATACTACAATTCTATGCAATAAATTCAATATCCAGTCGTTCTTTAGTTATAACATAAAAGCAAAACAATATGAACTATATTTGTCTTTGGGGAATATTAGCGTCTATAACAGGAATTGCAATAATGTTTTCTGTTATTAAGCACAAAAAGTCGGTAAGTGCCATAAAAAATAGCACTTACTTGATTTTTTCAATTTTGATGATATGCTTAGGAATAACAACCATCTTATTTAAAAGATATGATAGTATTTGTGCAATATCCATTGGTATTACATTCCTAAATATCACATACAAAGACAGGCGTAATTTCCCACCGAGTTTTACAACAGCCTATATTAGTTATCTTAAAGGATATGTTGTTGGTTTTATGTCTATAATGTATGGTTTGTTTAGAATTTTTGAATAAATAATCAAGTAATATGTCACGACTTATAAAAAACGTGAGTAGCAAAATTGCTATCAACGTTTTTTATAAGTCGCATTTTTTTACTTTTTTCAACACATAAAATTTTGCAGTCTCATCCTCTGGCTCATTACCAACAGAGTCTGTTAATACAATAAAGCTGGCTCTATTTCCCAAAACTGCCGTATATTCTTCAAGCTTATCGGCACACCTGCCTCCAGTGTAATGAGGCTGGCGAACGAGTGTCGTCACGAATGGTAGGAATAGGTAAGTCCATTCTCTTTTCCAAAAGCACATCGAAAGCCTTTTGGATGGAAAGCAACAACTGCTCGATGTCCTTGTTGGTCTCCACGGCTTCCTTGCTCTTGTTCTCCTTTGGCTGCTTTAGAGCTTTATGTTAATAAAACTACAATCACAGCAATAAAACTATTAATTTTACGTTCTTTTCAAAGAAAGGGGTTGTGCAATAGTGGCTTAAATGCTAATAGCACTACCTTTGAATGCTGTTAAATATGGTAATGTTCAAAGTCACAATTTGTGATTTTGGAAAAATGAATATAGAATATGAAAGCTATAAATTTTGTTACTGAAATATCTAAAATCAAGCCGAATAAATTAGAGATAAAGAAAAATACTGATTTTTCGGATGAATTTATAGATGCTTATATTAATGATTTGCAAATTGTAAAAAAGAGCACTAATGTAAGTATCTCTGCAGATAATGCCATAATTGATTTAATATTTAATTATGATTTGACGAATTTAAGAATATTAACTGTATCCTTTAATAAAGATACAGATACATTAGAAGACGATAAGTATATTTATGTAGGATGGGCAGAAGCCTTTCCTTTTGCCATATTGAAGGAAACAGGTGAAATTGTTGAACTTGACTGGGAAGACCCAACCTATATTATAAGCTATATGGCTAAAGATCAAAGTTCATTCTTAGACATTTTAATAGAAATAGAAAAGTTGAACCAAAAGGATATTTTTGGCTCAATAACAGAAAAAGAAAAGAAAGAAAATCTCAAGCAAATTAGTATTATAGCAGGTGGAGATAAATATTCTTGGTTCCTATCAAATTATGATAATGAAGAAATATGAAAGTATCAACAAAACAAGGCTATAAACCGCCTTAAAATTCATCAGGGCTTATCAGAGGAATTTCCCTTGTATCTTTGAAAGTTTTTCCATATAAAATCCAAGCACTACGGGTTAGAGATGTTTTATCCAGACGAGGAGAAGATTACTTATTCTTATAACCTCGGTGGTCAGCTTGAGAAGGTGCATGGCTATAAATCTTACGGCTACGACTATGTGAGCAGGATTGGCTACGACAAGTTTGAGCAGCGCACATACTTGAAATATTGCAATGGTGCTGAGACCTTCTACACCTACGCCCCTCAGTGCCGTACAATGGCGAGGACAACAACGACTATGTGGACGGCGAGGTAGTGCAGCATATTGAGTATGTTCCTTTCGGGGAGGTGTTCGTTGAGGAGCGCAACAACATCTGGAATACACCTTATCTTTTCAATGCGAAGGAATTCTATGAGGAGACGGGATTGTATTACTATGGGGCGAGGTACCATGACCCGAGGGTAAGTTTGTGGATGAATGTAGATAGTACACTATCAAAAAGAAAAAATAAGAGGAATAAGATATGAAACAACAAAAAATATATTCTATAATAATAGGATTGGTTGCATACATTATTATATCACATATATTCCATGTGTTTTTTAGAGGTAAAACTGATATAGCACTAAGCTTATTGTATATTTATAATGATATGTTATATATTGTAGGTTATATCTTTACATTTATGGTCTATGGTAGTAATAAGTTTAATAGAATCTTGTTTGGTACATTAAGCATCGCATTTCTGTTGTTTTTTGTATATAATTGGTGGGGCGTTTCATCTATGCCTTATGAGAGATTCTTATATATAGGCTTAGGATTGCTTGTTTATATATGTGAGTACATGTATTTAAAAGCTATACAAAACGATTTATAAAATAATTTAAAATATGAATGATAATATAATCCTATATGCTATTTCTTTAATATGCATAATATTGCTACTAATAGAATGGATTTTTATTAGTCACAAAAAATGTTCAATAAATGCCATTGTGTTTGTTGGTTATTCATTTCCTTTGTACTACTTAATGATCTATAAAGGGGCTGGTGGAGCAGCGTTTACGTGGTGGTTCTATTTGGTATTATTTACATCTATCCATGTAATAATTTTATTGATTATATTTTTTAGTACTATTTTGAGGAGACGTGCAAATGAAAGAAAACAACGTTGTGACAAGTGAAACGAAGGATGCGCTTTCTTTTGGGGCACTCTCGCATACCGCTGCGTCATCTTCACATCCTTGTGACCGAGCATCTTGCAGATGGTCTACATCGGCACACCTGCCTCCAGGGTATTGAGGCAGGCGAACGAGTGTCGTCACGAATGGTAAGAATAGGTAAGTCCGTTCTCTTTTCCACAAGCACATCGAAAGCCTTTTGGATGGAAAGCAACAACTGCTCGATGTCCTTGTTGGTCTCCACGGCTTCCTTGCTCTTGTTCTCCTTTGGCTGCTTTAGAGCTTTATGTTAATAAAACTACAATCACAGCAATAAAACTATTAATTTTACGTTCTTTTCAAAGAAAGGGGTTGTGCAATAGTGGCTTAAAGGCTAAAAGCACTACCTTTATAAATAATATCAAAACAGAGTATAAATGAAAAAAATACTATCTATAATGATTGTAGTTTGGGGAATAGCGGTATTATGTACACTATTCTTGAGTTCATGCAAGCGACCAGAGGTCTTAGACAATAGTACTCTTGTAAATAGCGCAAGAAACGTGGCTTTGACCTTTGGTCCTGCGTATGTTCCATTTTTTAAAGAGGCTAACGTATCGGATGTTCAAGTTTTCAAAAAGAAGGATTACGGAGGAGACGGCCGCCCTCAAATAAGAAAACAGATAGGAAGAAAGTTCTATACTGTAACTTTTACATATGATAGTACTGCCGTTAAATTTGATTTTGGATTTGCAGCAAGAGTCAGAATATGGAAAGATACAGGAGAACCTTTAGATGTTATATTTGGTAATGGTTGGGGAAGAAATTTTTTCTTTTTAAGTTTTAAGGAACAAACAGATCATTCTGCAAATGACTATGAGAAAGTGGCTTCTGACTCTATTGTTAAAGTACCATTGCAAACAGTACATAAACCAGAGAATATTTGGAATTCCAATGCTGACAACAAACAAGACAGCCTATCAACAAGGGATTTTCTAACAAATACAGAGAAAGAGAAAATAAAAGAATTGGCTTCACAAGTACCAGATAGCATAAGAAATCGTTTTGTAGTTTTAGTGGATAAATGGAATTTTGCTATAGACCATAATCCTAAGACACAATACAGTGCAAGCATACATTCATATGCAAAATTGCCTGAGTTCATTCCTCTCAAATCAATGGGAAAACAAATAGTTCCACTAATTATGGAACGAATGATAAACCCTTGCGATTTTTATTTTCTTGTTCTTTATGAAGCTGTTATGGAAGGAAATGAAACGAATGACGATTCTATGTTTAGCGAAAGCGAACAAATCAGAGCTATAAGGTGTGTAAAAAAATGGCTGGAAAAACAATAATAGGCAAGTTCTTCTATTATAATTGAATCTACATCATTTCTCCTGTGCCGCAGAATATATAAGATGTAACAAATGCAATAACCGTATGCATGAAAGACATATGGTAAGTGATTAAATCGGCAAAAACTGGAAAAATCAATATATTCTGACAGATTCATTTCTTTTTGCATAAATAACTTTAAAAATCATCCTTAATGTAAATGATTAGGGATGATTTTCGGCTTTTTTTTGTATTTTTGCTATTAAATATTGTATTATTACGACAATTGTAAACGAAACGGATATGGTGACACAAAGTGAAGCAGCCCTGGAACAGGGACTGATAAAGACACTTCAAGATATGAGTTATGAATATGTCAAGATTGAAGAAGAAACAAATCTTGACCAGAACTTCAAGACTCAACTCGAAAAGCATAATAAGAAAGAACTTGCCCGTCATGGACGTACAAGTTTTACGGATAGTGAATTTGAAAAGATAAAAATTCACTTAGAGGGCGGTACTCGTTTTGAGAAAGCCAAGAAACTGAGAGACCTGTTTCCATTAGAATTGGAAACAGGCGAACGTGTGTGGGTTGAATTTCTCAATCGCCAGCAGTGGTGTCAGAATGAGTTCCAGGTTTCCAACCAGATTACAGTGGAAGGTAGAAAGAAGTGTCGATATGATGTCACAATACTTATCAATGGTTTGCCTTTGGTTCAAATAGAGCTAAAGAAACGTGGCGTGGAGTTAAAGCAAGCTTACAATCAGATACAGCGCTACCACAAGACTTCGTTTCATGGCTTGTTTGACTACATACAGTTGTTTGTGATTTCAAATGGTGTGAACACTCGTTATTTTGCCAACAATCCTAACAGTGGCTACAAGTTCACTTTCAATTGGACAGATGCTGAGAATGTGCCGTTTAATGATCTCTCCAAGTTTGCATTGTTCTTCTTCGACAAATGTACCTTGGGTAAGATGATAAGTAAGTATATCGTTCTGCATGAGGGAGACAAATGCTTGATGGTATTACGTCCATATCAGTATTATGCCGTAGAGAAAATTCTGGATAGGGTGCAGAACTCTAACAAGAATGGTTATATATGGCATACTACTGGTGCCGGTAAGACATTAACTTCATTCAAAGCGGCTCAACTTGTTTCTGAGATTGATGGTATAGACAAGGTGATGTTTGTCGTTGACCGTCACGACCTTGATACGCAAACACAATCAGAGTATGAGGCTTTTGAACCTGGGGCAGTAGATGGTACAGATAACACCTATGAGCTAATAAAGCGATTGAGTGGAAAGTCAAAGATAATCATTACCACCATCCAAAAGTTAAACTGTGCAGTTACTCGTGATGCTTACAACAAGCATTTGCAAGATGTCAAGAACCAGAAGGTAGTGATGATATTCGATGAATGCCACCGCAGTCATTTTGGTGATTGCCATAAGAATATTGTTGGTTTCTTCAAGAACTTACAGATATTTGGCTTTACTGGTACTCCAATATTCTCAGAGAATGCCAAGGGCGAGCATACCACGGCAGAGGTCTTTGGCGAGTGTCTTCATCGTTATTTGATAAAGGATGCTATTGCTGATGAGAATGTACTCGGTTTCCTTGTGGAGTATTATCAAGGTCAAGGCGATGTTGACTTGATGGAAGAACAGCGAATGAAGGAGATTGCTCAATTCATCCTCAACAACTTCAACAAGTCAACATACGATGGTGATTTCAATGCTTTGTTTGCCGTCCAGTCTGTGCCTATGCTTTTGAAGTACTATGACATCTTCAAGTCATTACATCCTAAGATAAGGATAGGTGCTGTGTTCACATACGCTGCAAACGAAAGCCAAGATGATGATAACACTGGCATGAACAATGGTTTTGTTGATGACACGGTTACGAGTGACAAGCTGCAAACCATCATGGATGATTATAATAATATGTACGGAACTGCTTTTACAACAGACAATTTCAGTGCATATTATGATGACATCAATCTTCGCATGAAGAAGAAACGTGCTGACATGGAACCGTTGGACTTGCTGCTTGTCGTCGGTATGTTCCTTACTGGTTTTGATGCCAAGAAACTAAATACACTGTATGTTGACAAGAACCTTGAATATCATGGTTTATTGCAGGCTTTCAGTCGTACGAATCGTGTTCTCAATGAGAAAAAGCGATTCGGAAAAGTTGTCTGCTTCCGTAATTTGAAGGACAATGTTGATAGAGCTATCAAGTTGTTCAGCAATACTGACGCTCCTGAGGCACTGGGATTCGTACTTCGTAAACCATTTGCAGATGTAAAGAAAGATTTGGATGAGTTATGTCAGAACTTTAAAGCGCGTTATCCGGACATGGATTCCATTGACAAACTTCAGAGTGAGTACGATAAGCGTAATTTTATCCTCGCTTTCCGTGATATTATTAGAAAACATTCTGAGATTCAGGTGTATGAAGAGTGGAATGCCGATGATTCATCTTTGATAATGACAGAGCAGGAATACAATGATTACCGCTCTAAATATCTTGATATGACGATGGGATTCATACAAGATGATGAGGATGACAAGAACGAAGACAAAGGCAAAGAAGATGAAGGAATGGCGCATGAAGACCCAACAGCAGATATCGACGATATTGATTTCTGTCTGGAGTTGTTGCATAGTGATGTTATTAATGTAGCATATATACTGGAATTGATAGAAGACCTCAATCCTGCAAGCGATGATTATCAGGTGAAACGACAGAATATCATCGACACGATGATAAAAGACCCAGCTATGCGCAATAAGGCTAAACTTATCGACCACTTCATCCGTGACAATGTTGATAATGACCAAGCTGGATTTGTAAAGTCGAAAGCTGATGGCAAGATGGATTTGGAGAGTCGTCTGACAACCTATGTTACTCAGGCACGAGCCCATGCGGTTACTTCATTGGCTACGGAAGTGGGAGTAAGTCAAGATGCACTTATTAAATATGTGCAGGAGTATGATTATTTACATCGGGAAAAGCCTGAAATTTTGCAGAAGGCTATCAAGGAGAAAAAGGGACTGCGTTTCTTGCAGCGTATTCATCTTAAAGAGTCATTGATTTTAAAACTGCGTAAAATTATAGAAACATTCAGTTGGGAATAAAAAAAGAAAATAAAAAGAAAAAATATGAGTGAAGAATTACAACAAAAACTGCGTACGCAGCTTTGGACAGTAGCCAATACTTTGCGTGGCAATATGTCAGCCAGTGATTTCATGTATTTCACTTTGGGCTTTATCTTTTATAAGTACTTGTCAGAAAAGATAGAAATGTGTATTGATGCTGAACTTGAAGAGGATGGAAGTAACTTTAAGGAAGCCTGGGCAAGTAATGAGGAAGAACTGAAGGAGGAGTTGAAGAAGTTTTGCATGAATGAACTCGGTTATTTCATCGAGCCAGAATACCTGTATTCTTCTGTAATAGATGCTATCAATCGCAAGGAGAACATCCTTCCACAGCTGGAGCGTTCATTGAAGAAAATAGAGGACAGTACCATTGGACACGATAGTGAAGAGGATTTTGGTGGTTTGTTCTCTGATATAGACCTCGCTTCTCCTAAATTGGGAAAGACCGCAGAGGATAAGAACAATTTGATTAGTGAAGTTTTGATTGCTCTTGATGGTATCGACTTCGGCTTAAACGAGGCTTCTGATATTGATATTCTCGGCGATGCCTATGAGTATATGATAGGTCAGTTTGCCGCAGGAGCTGGCAAAAAGGCTGGAGAATTCTACACCCCACAGGAAGTTAGTCAGATTCTTGCAGATATAGTTACTACAGGCAAAACACGCTTGAAAAATGTATATGACCCAACTTGTGGTTCAGGTTCATTGCTTCTCCGTACTGCTCGCAATGGTAAAGCTGATTTGATTTATGGTCAAGAGAAGAACCCTACGACATTCAACCTTGCCCGAATGAACATGTTGCTTCATGGAGTTAAGTTTAGTGACTTTGACATAGAGAATGGAGATACTCTTGAAGATGATGCTTTCCCTGAGGAACAGTTTGATGCGGTAGTAGCTAATCCGCCATTCTCTGCAGCCTGGAGTGCAGCGGAGAAATTTAATAATGATGATAGATTTAGCAAGGCTGGAGTCTTGGCTCCAAAGTCTAAGGCTGACTATGCATTCATACTTCACATGATCCATCATCTTAATGAAGGTGGAACGATGGCATGTGTTGCTCCTCATGGTGTTCTTTTCCGTGGTGCATCAGAAGGTAAGATTCGCCGTTTCCTCATTGAGAAGAAGAACTATATTGACGCCATCATTGGTTTACCTGCCAACATTTTCTATGGTACAAGTATCCCAACTTGTATTATTGTGGTAAAGAAGTGCCGCAAGGATGATGATAATATACTCTTCATAGATGCCAGCAAGGAGTTTGAAAAGATAAAGACACAGAATAAGCTTCGCCCAGAGCACATTAAGAAGATAGTTGATACCTATCGTGAGCGCAAGGAAATCGAGAAGTATAGTCATTTGGCAACTTTACAAGAGGTTGCCGACAATGACTATAACCTTAACATTCCTCGTTATGTAGATACGTTCGAGGAAGAAGAGCCTATCGACATTCATGCGGTCATGAATGAAATCAAGGATTTGGAAGCTAAGCGTGCTGACCTCGACAAGCAGATTGATGTATATCTGAAAGAGTTGGGGCTGGTTGAGTAGAATATTAAAAGAATATTGATATGAAGGGCGATGCATTATTGTTAAGTAGAGTTATAGCAGGAGGTAGAGTGCAATTTATCATTCCTGTATATCAGCGTAATTATAGTTGGTTAACCGAGAACTGCAATCAGTTGTTCAACGACTTGGTGGATTTGGTTCATTCTGGCAGACCGACTCATTTCTTTGGTTCTATAGTTACATCTCCAGCAGATGGCTATGGCATCAATCGACTTGTCATTGATGGACAGCAACGTCTTACAACAGTTTCGTTGCTGTTATTGGCAGGCATTCATGCCGTAGAAGATGGTAAACTTGAAGGTGATAAAGGAAGTATAGAAGAGGCGAAAGAGGAATTCTTGATGGCAAAGTTTAGTGGTACAGAAAGAAAAATCAAACTTTTACCCATTGAAAATGATATGGAGGCTTACGATAGAATCTTTGAGCATGATGTAGATAATTATGTGAAAGATTCTAAGATGACCCGTAATTATCAATATTTCTATGAGCGTTTGACCAAAGAACCTCATCAGCTTTCGTTTGATGCTTTATTGAATGCTATTGAACGTTTGCAAATTATATCAATAGAATTGGATGGTAATGACCAACCTCAACTTATTTTTGAAAGTCTTAATTCTACAGGCTTGGATTTGACAGGTGCTGATGAGATTAGAAACTATTTGTTGATGTCTCTTACAGCAGAAGAACAGCAATATTATTTCAAAACATATTGGCAAAAGATAGAGATAGCTACGGAGAACGAACCAACAATGTTTCTTCGTGACTACTTAACTATCAAGCAACAACTCCAACGCCCTGTGAGATTGTCTAACTTATATAGTGCATGGAAGAAGTACATGTTAGGGCATGACCGTAAGGAAGAACTTGCAGAGATGCTTGTTTATGCTCAATATTATCAGCAAGTTACTGAGGGTAAACTCAACTCAAAGAAACTGTCTGACAAAATGCGTCATATTTGCAATATAGAGACTGATGTGGCTAATGTGTTCTTTATTCAGTTTTTGAAATATGCTGATGAAAAGCACCTTACAGAAGATGAAATCTTCAAGGCTATAGACTTAGTCGAGAATTATATGGCTCGACGTATTGTATGCAATATGCCAGGAAATGCCTTAACTCAGGTTTTCTGCGCTTTGCATAAAGATGTGCTAAAAAGTATGGAAGAGTATGAAAAAGCAGGAATGGAAAATAGCTTTACTTACTCTGATATTTTGACTTATCATATTATGCGCCGTGATGGAAACTATCAGTTGCCAAGAGATACACAGTTTGTCGAAGCTATAGAGAATCGTGATGCTTATCACATGCTCAAACCTTTCCAAATTTTCCTTTTTGAAAGACTTGAAAACTCTGTGCATGGTGAATATAATGATGTGGCATCCGACATGAAGAGTAAGGATGCTACGATTGAGCACATTATGCCACAAACTTTAAATGCAGAGTGGCGTGAAATGCTTGGTGATAATTTTGAGAAAATTCAAGAAAGATATTTGCATACGTTTGCCAATCTGACATTGACAGGTATAAATAGTGAACTAAGTAATAAGGCTTTTGAAATCAAACGTGATGGTCGAACGGTAGATAACATTGTATATCCTGGTTATAAGGATTCAAAATATCGTTTAACAAGAAGCGTTACTGACTGTCAAAAATGGACGGAAGAAGAATTACAAAAGCGTAGTAAAGAGATATGTGAAGCTTTCTTGCGCTTGTATCCTCTGCCAAAAACAGATTTCAAGCCATTGCCAAAACCTGTTGAAGAAGTATCTTTGGACGAAGAATCATTCTCTCCAACAAATAGAATACTTAGAGGATTCCGTGTGTTTGGACATGAGTATAACGAAACGATATGGAAAGATATGCTTATAAAAATTGTATTATTATTGTCTGAGCGTTATCCTGACATTATCGATTCCCTCTATGATGGAGGTGCATATCTTTGGACTGCTAAACAAGCTGATTTGAACTATTGCACGCAAATAGGTACTGATAAGTATCTTTGGACATCTATGGGTAATAAGGGTAAGATAGCCTGTCTCCGCTACTTGTTCGACAAGTGCGATGTTGCAGAGTCTGAACTCATTTTCATTTTGGAACCATCTAACGAATAAAATATATGGAAGAGAATAATGTACCAGATATGCGTCCTACATTCGATGAAATTCGGAAGGTGGATGATAACGGCAAAGAATATTGGAACTCTCGTGACCTTTGCAATGCCATGGGATATTCAGCATATTGGAAATTCCAAAATGTGATAGATAAAGCCATCAATATTGCAGGTAGTAAAGGCATGACTATAGATGAACATTTCAACCATGCGGTTGATATGTTCAAGGTGGGCAATGGTGCGTTTCGTAAGGTAGAAACGTTCCATCTTTCACGAATGGCTTGTATGATAATAGCAGAGAATGCAGATACAAGAAAGCCATTGGTGAAGCAAGCAAGAGAATATTTCTCGCAGTCTGTATCTACGACAGAGATTGTGCAGAACTCGTTGGAATCCAATATCTTACTATATAAGACTGCACAAGGTGAGACTCGCATTGAAGTGATATTCAACAGTGAGACCTTTTGGATGTCACAGAAAAGAATGGCTTCTTTGTTTGGAGTTGATAGGGCAACTATAGCCTATCATATTTCTCAGATTTATGAGTCTGGAGAATTGCAAAGAGAGGCAACTTGTAGAAAAATTCAACAAGTTCAACTTGAAGGTGAGCGTGATGTAGAGCGTGCTCCGTTGTTCTACAACCTTGATGTTATCATAGCTGTGGGGTATAGAGTTAACAGCTATCAAGCAACCCAATTCCGTATATGGGCAACTTCTGTATTGAAGGAATTTGTTATCAAGGGATATGTGTTAGATGATGAGCGTTTGAAACAAGGTAAGCACTTTGGCAAGGATTACTTTGATGATTTGCTGGAACGCATTCGTGAAATTCGCACATCAGAGCGTAGATATTATCAAAAGATAACTGACATTTACGCTGAGTGTAGTGCTGACTATGATGCAAAAGCTGAGAGTACCAAACTCTTTTATAAGATGGTACAGAATATGATGCACTTGGCTGTTACCAATCATACGGCAGCAGAGATTGTTTATGAACGTGCTGATGCTGAAATGCCACATATGGGCTTGACCACATGGAAAAAAGCACCTAATGGCAGAGTGCAAAAATCTGATACGATTGTCGCCAAGAACTATCTTTCAGAAGATGAACTGTCTCAGCTCAATACAATAACAACAAGTTTTCTTGATCTTGCCGAATCTCGCGCACGGCGTCATATTATCACAACTATGGATGATTGGAAGCAACGCTTACAACAATTCCTTGCAACTATGGATTATGATGCAAAGAGTAGTGCAGGCAAGGTTACCCAAGAGGAAGCAAGAGATAAGGCTTATTCTGAGTATGAGAAGTTTAAGGTTATTCAAGACCGTTCATATATCTCAGATTTCGACCGATTCAATAATGGCAATGATGATACACCATTGCTTCCGTTTGACATCGAACCAAAAGAAGAGTAAATACCAGTAGAGGAAAGTATAACAAACAATTAAGGATTTAAAATAACTATGGTAACAAATAAAGAACAAAATAAACTGAATGTACCCCATTTGAGATTCCCGGAATTTCATGGGGAATGGGAGGAGCATGGACTATCAGAATATCTTGACTTCAAAAATGGACTTAACCCAGATTCAAAGAGATTTGGTAAGGGAATAAAGTTTATTTCTGTAATGGATATTTTGAATAATCCTGTAATAACATATGATTGCATAAGAGCATCAGTTCAAGCTACAGATGCAGAAATGTCTTCGTTTTCAGTTGAATATGGAGATATTCTTTTTCAGCGTAGCTCCGAGACCTTGGAAGATGTAGGACGTGCGAATGTTTACATTGATGATAAAGTTGCTGTTTTTGGTGGCTTTGTTATTAGAGGAAAGAAAAAAGCGAACTATAATCCTTTGTTTTTTAGATATTTGTTGTCAAGTCCTTATGCCCGCAAAAGAATTATACCTATGGGAGCAGGTGCACAGCATTTTAATATTGGACAAGAGGGACTTAGTAAAGTTTTATTAAATTTCCCATCCATAGAAGAGCAGACCAAGATAGCGTCATTGCTCCATCTGCTTGACGAGCGTATCGCCACCCAAAGCAAGCTGATTGAAAAGTTAGAGTCCTTAATCAAGGGAATTATGGTAGAACTGCAAAAACAAGGGGTTAATAAAGGAACTTGGAAAAAGGTATTTCTTAGTGATGTTCTCACAGAAAGAAACGAACGCAATACTAATTTGTTTCAAGTGTTTTCTGTCTCTGTTAGTCAAGGTGTTGTAAATCAAGTAGATTACCTTGGACGTTCATTTGCAGCCAAAGACACATCCAAATATAATGTCGTGCATTATGGTGACTTAGTTTATACAAAAAGCCCAACCGGATCATTCCCTTATGGCATAGTAAAACAAAGTCTTAATCTTGAGAATGTTGCTGTTTCACCATTGTATGGTGTTTATAAACCCAAAAGTCTTGCTGTTGGAGCATATCTTCATGAATATTTTATGAGTGAAATAAATACACATAACTATTTGCATCCACTGATTCAGAAAGGAGCAAAGAACACCATCAATATCACAAATCAACGTTTCTTGGAAAACTGTGTTCTACTGCCCACAAATATAAATGAGTTGTTGCAGATTTCAAAGTTGTTACGTTCTTTGAACAACAAGATAAAATACCAGCAATATATATTACAACAATATCAGAAACAGAAGCAATATTTGCTCCGCCAGATGTTTATATGAACATTTGGCGAAGCAGATACTGCTTTTGCTTTAATAGTTTGTGTAAAATCTTTTTTTCGACATTACATTTCTGCTCCATAGAAGAAAGACATAAAGATACACTATGTTGTATTTTCTTCGGTGGAATAATAACTTTTAGTTTTTGAAACGTGTCAAGTCTTAATGAAGGCACTGTTGAGCCCACAGCATTTTGGACGAAATAAGAATTTCGCGTCTTTAGATAAAAATATAGGAAACGAGCATTTATAATTTCGTTGAAGTCAAAAATGGCATAACATCTTTGATGTAAAGCGAATTTCCCTTTGAAATATCGTGGCATAAATTCAGTTCCTTCACCTGGATATATAATAGCTTCTTTGTCAAACAAGAATGTAGGCAAATATTTTATATCCTCAGACCTATCAAAGAAAGGATACAAACCATCCTTTGATTGTGTAACAGCATCTTGCACATTACTATTTCCATTAGTAATTGTAACAATATCACCCATTCTATATTCAAATCCTTGTATTGATGCAAAAATTCTACTACTAATTCCCTTGATTAAGGATTTTTTGGTTTGTAGGTCTGCGATTATTGAAAAGGTCTTTTGTTCTCCAAACCAAGAACATCCCATGTGTCGTATTGAGGGATTTGAGCAAGCACTGTCTACTTACAAGATGAGTGACTTTAGTTCTCGCATAGTTTCAAAAAACAAGGATTCCAAGTGTTCATTAGTGCTAACTATCGCTGCACAATATGGTTTAGTTAATCAAGAGTCTTTCTTTAATAAATCCGTTGCAAGCGAAAATCTTACAGGATATTATTTGCTTCATAAAGGAGAATTTGCATATAACAGAAGTTACTCTGCAGGATATGATTGGGGAGCCGTCAAACGATTAAACAATTATGACGAAGGTGTTCTATCAACTCTTTATATATGCTTCAAAATTAATGAAACCATAGTTGATTCTGATTATCTTGCCTACTACTTCGAATCATCTAAATGGCATAAAGGCTTGTCTGATATTGCTGGTGAAGGGGCAAGAAATCATGGTCTGTTGAATGTCTCTATGACAGATTACTTCAACACCAAGCATCGTTTTCCTGTAATTGAAGAGCAAAAGGCTATAGCCAAAATGCTAAATGCCATTATAGAGAAAGAAAGGAAAGCTACCCTTTTGGGAGAATGCTATCAAAAACAAAAGCAATATTTGCTTTGCCAAATGTTTACATAAACATCTGACGAAGCAAGTATTGTTTTTGCGAACCGAATAGTTTCAATATACTTTGTTCAAAATCAATCTTGAAGTTTAGAGCAGACGGCATCTTTGCTATATCCAGTTGCTTTTCTTTTTTTGGTATTGGGCAACGTATATTGTTTATATCTTTCAAATAGGCAGTTTTCATCGTACCTTCTGTAACAATACGACTAACAGCTTTTCTGAAGTAAGATGAAGACATGAAATAATATAAAAACTCTACATCAATGTTTGGCTTTGGTACAATCCCCAATATTCCTTGTTTAGTACAAACTGGATAGGTGGTTATTGTGATTTCTCCAATGGTAGCACCATTGGAAAATAGGATGGAACGTGTAGGCACAAGCCAAGCTGATGATTTTTGCAAACCGAGTTCTGTAATAAAGTCTTTATTCTCAGTCAAATACTTCTTTTTCAAATCGTCAATTTTGACGAATGGTATCTTGCCATTATCGTAGAAACTGGCATTTGAAGTTGTTGGAGTTCCACCCTCACCTGCCATTTCATACAAAGAACTAAACTTTGCAAAATCAGTATCAAGAGAGTTTATCGCATAATCTATAATCGCAGACTTTAGTTTTTTCAAATCCTCAATCAGCTTGCTTTGGGTAGCAATGCGCTCATTGATTAGCGAAAGTAATTTGGCTATTTTAACTTGTTCTTCTACCGTTGGTATGTTTATAGGAAAAGACCGGATTTGTTCAAAATTTAGCCCCTCTCTGCTACCACCTGTTTGCAAACTTTGAATATACTTTTGAATCTTAGATGTTTGAATATAATCACATATAAAAGATGGTTCGACATTGCCGTTTGTGCGGATTATGCAAACATGTTGATTTACATTGCCACCATTGATTTCTTCTGTAGCAAGTGCTGTACGACCTATAGATGCTCCTGTTATGTTCAATAAGACATCATTAGTTCTCAATTCTGTAGATTTTTGCTTTTGATGAGTTAACTCGTCAATATACGCAATATCATTTAAAATCAAATGTCCCATACCTACATTTTGACTTCTTACAAAACAATGTCCAGAAGTGGTATATACAGCATTACCCCCTTTTGGCGTAGATCCACTGCCTACTTTAACAGCCAACTCCCCCAACTTACACTTCTCCCATTCCCCATGAAATTCCGGGAATCTCAAAGGGGGTACATTAGGATGCAATTTTCCCTAATCATCTTTCGCCTTATTTATATAAGGGTCTATTCCCTTAAAATAATAACATGGTTAATAATAAAAAGACAATTAAGGAGATTGTAGACATCTGGAAAGAAGACAAACGCCAGTATGTCAAGCAATCAACGATGGCAGTATATTTGTTATCGTTGGAGAACCATTTACTTCCAATTTTTGGAGGTAAGATGGAGGTTACGGAAGAAGAGGTTCAGGCTTTTGCCTTGGACAAGTTGAATCATGGATTGAGCCAAAAAAGTATCAAGGACATGCTCATTGTTTTAAAAATGGTGGTTCGTTTCGGAGAGAAGCAAGGTTGGCTCAATCATGTAGAGTGGAAAGTTAAGTTTCCTGCCAATCAGCCAAAGGCTACATTGCCAATCTTGACAAAGGCGCATCAAAAGAAGCTGATGGACTATCTCAAAGACAATTTCACGTTTCCTAATTTGGGGATACTTGTGTGTCTTTCTACAGGACTTCGCATTGGAGAAGTTTGCGCCTTAAAATGGTCTGACATTAATATGGACACAGGATTACTTCATGTTAATCGCACCATCGAGCGCATTTATATTGTGGATTCTGATAAACCACATACGGAGATTGTGATTAATACTCCTAAGACAAAGAACTCTTTGCGTGAGATTCCTTTGAGTAAAGAACTTGTCAGAATTTTTAAGTCTTTGATGAAGGTGGTGAACAAGGACTACTATGTCCTCACGAACAACACAAAACCGACTGAGCCAAGAACGTATCGCAACTATTTTAACAAGCTATTGAAGCAGTTGGATATTCCGCGATTAAAATTCCATGGGCTACGCCACAGTTTTGCTACTCGCTGTATTGAGAGTCATTGCGATTACAAGACTGTGAGTGTTCTTTTGGGACATGCCGATATTAGTACTACGCTTAACCTTTATGTTCATCCGAATGAAGAGCAGAAGCGAAGTTGCATCGACAAGATGATGCGATATATGAAATAGCGTTACCGTTAGAACGTTCTAACGTTTGTTCAAATGAATGATATACATATAAACATATATACAATACTTTCTGTCTGTATATCAATACGACAATGAATCAGTACGTCAGTAAGTCACTCAATCATCATATTTGCAGATCAATACTTACCGATAGGTTGATTCAGATACTCGACTTTGGAGAGGTATCTACCGATAGGCAAGTGCTTTCGAGAGTAACTCGAAAGGTTTTGAGTAACTCAAAACATAACTTGCTATCGTCAGATACCTCGATTTTTCAAATCATCTCAGAGTCTGAAACCACGTTGCCTTTTAGGAGTGAGGAAACGTGGTTGAGGCTCGTCAACAATTTCGAGTTTGAAGACATCTATCAACTTCCGAATGGCAGGATTCTGTTTGATGAGGGCTTGAAGTTTTGCTTCTGCAGGCTTGATTTTGAGCAAATAATCAGCAATGTCCAGGCCTTTAGCTTTATCTTCTTCGCAGGCTTGATGCTCTAAAAAGTCGAAAAGCGTTGCACGGATGCCGAGAACTTGCATCATTGGCAGCTTGTCTTGCCAAACTGTTGTCGCTCCCAAATCAGGGAATAAGATCACATCTCTGTTTTTCAGAACAGATAGCGACTTCGTGTTAAAGCAACCATTCTTACCACCACTTGCTATCCATAAGAATTGAGGAAGATAGTAGGAGGCTATCAAGGCTGTCTTCTCACTTTCAACCAATGCTATAGGCTTGGTCTTGGCTACATTGATAAGATGCTCACCAAAGAAGCATTGACAGAGATTGAAATCCTTGTGGGGGATAAGCGAGTGTACCCATGAAACATGGCTGTATGGTTCTTTTACTCGCTTACCTGTCTCAGGATTATAGAGCATTACCTTACCAGTTCTCACCTTATCTTGATTGTCAACTTGCCAAAATACCGTGGCACCAGTCCAGTGTTTGGAAGTTCCGACATGATATTTCTCCATCAAAGAAAGAGTAGCTGTTTCACCGAAGTGAGAAGATAGAAACAAGAAAAGGTTGTTTGCCTCATAACATTTCTGAGAACTTCGCATGATGTTCTCGTCTATATAAGAAGTGGGTAATGGCTTCAGCATTTCTCTCTTCTTATATGAAATAGTCTCATCCTTTGTGAATGTCTCATTCTTCTCGGGATTCTTCTCAAAAAAATCCTTGGGAGTGAAGTGATAACCACAACTTTGCTCATGGTTGCAACGACCCACGTAGGGAGGAAACTCAATCTTCCCTTCTGTGTCAATATATCGGGCGAAGCTACGTTTCTTATGACATTCTGGACATGTATGTCGGGTAGCGATGCCTTTGTATGGCTCTAATATGAATCTATGTGTACTCATTTCATTTCTTTTTTATGTGGCGGTTCTGTCGGTTTTGTCGCTTTTGGTATTAAAACCGTCAAAAGCGACAAAACCGACAATACCGTTACGAGTTAATCTTTGAATATTCTCCATGCTTCTCTTTGCGAAATAGGACTCCGATGTTATCATTCAGAAATCTTTCCAATGTCCTTGACTTCATGTCGTTCTCTTTGGCGACATCATGAGCTTGGGCCGTGGTGAATGTTGCAGGAAGATGGTTGACGATTGCTTGTTGTTGAGCTGTAAGCATATTCTCGTTGAGGATATTTTGCACAGATATGGCAGAGTTCTTGAAATACTCTGTCAATCGGATGGCTCGCTCTACACTCAGCAGGTCGATGGCTTCCTTATCACATTCTCCACATGTCCATCGTGCCAATTGAATAATCAGACAGAAACGGATGATGTATATCTCCAATTTGCAATAGATGCTGACAATGGTATCATTTGTTTCATTGTCGCATTGCTCGGAGAAATGATGCTGCCATTCATAGAGCTTTGCCTTAGCTTTTTCAGTGAATGATAAGACATGAGGCTCGATTTCCTGTTGCTCATTTATTGGACACTCCATATCAATAAGGTGTTGAATGATGGTTTGCCAATCTCGCTCTATATTATCGGGCAACTCTCGGTCACTCCATCTCGCTTTCTGCTGAAGGTTAGGCATGACGAACAAAATACGATCGATGAAGCCGTTGCTGGAGCGTTCGCCTTTCGCCAACTCACTAAGTATCTTCTTTTGGATGGTTCCGATTACTGAGATATAGGGGCGTTTAATGAAAATGGAACTCTTGGAACTTCTTCTGTCTGATATGGTTGTCTTGGCGCTAAAGACAGATAACCAGAACTGTTCCTCTGAACCATTGTTATAGCGGTTGAAGTTCTTGAACCATGCAGACAACTCGTCTGTCCATAGGCATAAACCCCTCTTGTTCTGCGCATGAATATAGCTCAAGCCTTCTGGTGTGACATCAGAGACCAAGAAACGTTTGCGTACAGGTTCTTGCGGAAATCCATCCTCTCCATTTTCAATGCGTTCCTTGCGAGACATGCACATCTTTTCCTCAAACTTACTGTATTGCTCCTCGAACAACTTGTTTTGCTCATAGTCGTAATCGAGGAATGGCTTCATAGCGAAGCTAAGTGGGTGGCTCTTGTTGGCTCCTGGTCTTCCGATAAGAGCCATGTATAAGATAGGACTTTCAAGCCAACCTTGTTTCATCTGTGCCAAGTGCGTGTTGCCGATACCAACAGCCAATGCAGTGAGTATGGCTGCTGATATATAGTCGGTAGGAAAACTGTGGCATTCGTGTACCTCCTTGATGATTCTCTGAATCTTGGCTGGAAAGATGCTTACGGGAAACTGGCTTCCTGATAGGCGAGTACTCATATCAATAGCCTTATCCATGATAATCATTGGATTGATGGAAGTTTCCTTATTGTTATTTAAAGCTGTCATTTGGCATAGAGTTAAAAATTATACATTGACTTGGGTTTGCGCTTCATTCCACCTTGCATGGCTTTTAGCATTTCAGAATGGTTCTGCTCCTTGGTAGCTTTTCGACCATTCTCAATCCATGCAAGCAGCTCATCCTTATAGAAGTATAGCTTCTTACCTTTTTTATAGGATGGCAGAATGCCTTGGTTAACCAATCGATAAATGGTTGGCTTCGACTTCATTATAATAATAGCAGCCTCATCAATCTCAACCAATATATGGTTATTTGCTGATGATGTAGGTTGAAGTGCTGATACCATTTGCTTCAACTCGATAACTTGTTCTGTTAAATAAGATACCGCTTGTGGTAACTTATCAAAGGTGATACTTTCATTTATCATATCTGTTCATTTTTTATTATTCGGGTACAAAGTAAATGAGTTATGTAATGGAGATAAATATCACTGAGATATAACCTCTGAATAACTGCTCAATGCTTATCAGCAACAATAATGTGTCTTGATTCCGCCTTGAACATCTAAGCTTGGTAGTAATTCTATGATGCAGGTACCTTCCATTCTTAACTTCCTTATAATAGTGGATATTTCCACATCAACCAGCGCATCAGCAAAAACTTGTTTTATAAAGGTTGCTGTATCAATGCCTTTCTTCTTGAAGAGATTTCCTATATTCCAAGCATAATGCATTAAGTCTATAGTACGAATAGCCTTATCAACAATCAATGAATGATGCCTCATGTGTGTAGAGGTACAACACTGGAAAATAGCGATGTTGTCACAAAGTTGGTTCAAATGCTCCTCTTTCATGTAGGCAGCAAAAGTTCTTCTGGTATAATCGATAGCTGAGTTTAACAAGACCTTTTCCTTTTTGGCTTTGTCTTCCAATGCTTCCTGTCTCAACTGTTCATAGCTTGTAATACAAGAAGAGGCTTCATCTGCATAGACGAAAGTTACATCTTCCAGGTTTAGCTCTTCCCCCTCGTCATATGTATTTGTTTCATTGATGGCAATAGAAGACAGACGCTTTCTTTCTGTATTGTTTACTGTATTACAAAAGATATGCTTAAACCATGAGGCAAGCAATCGTACGATACTATCTAATGCATGGAGATAAACAACCATCAGTATGGTAGTTGAGATAACGAACGTCAAGTTGCAGCTAAAGGTGTCTACACCATATTGCATAGCTTCGTTGCGAACAAGTGCACCAATGATAGACATTGCACACAAAACCAATAAATGCTGTGTCAAAAATTCTTTTTTAAACTGTTTCATATTGCGTATTATTAATTATTTGTGGCGCAAAAATAGGAAAAACTGCAGAAACAGACACGTGAGTCACGCGTGACTCACGTAAAACTTTTAGGAGCCTTTAACTAAAAAGCCCGATATTGAACATTTTTTCAATATCGGGCGGTATGAAATGAATGCAATGGCATTATTTCAGAGAAATCTTGTTTGCCGTCTCTCTTTTCTTTGAATTGACGAGATCAGCGTATATTTGTGTTGTGCTTACGTTCTTATGTGTAAGCATTTTAGAAACCGTATAAATATCTGTACCCAAAGAAATCTGGATGGTTGCATACGTATGGCGAAATGAATGGAATGAAATTGGCTTCTTAATTCCTGCTTTTCTTACCCATATCTTGAGAGGATAATTAATCATACTACGTTTCAATTCTTTGAAGACGATTCCCGTGCTTGGTTCTCCGCAAAGCTCATACGCCTCATTGCTTATAGGTAGGGTTGCTTCGGTTTGTGTCTTCTGGGTACGGATGCGAATGCAATAGCCTTGGTCAGGAGCAATCTCGAAATCTTCCCAGCGCAATTTCAAGATGTCGCTGATACGCAATCCTGTGAGGCAAGCGAAAAGGGAGGCAGACTTCAGTACAGGTATATCGCAAGGAGTAGCTGCCAACTGCTTTACTTCATCGAGGGTTAGAAACTCCTTCTTTACATCTTGTGGCTCAATCTTGTCCAGATAGTCATTGATGTTCTCACGTAGCCACTTGTCACGATAGGCGATTTTTAAGAGACCACGGAAAGTAGAGTAGTAACCTGCTGCAGAGTTGAGAGATACCTTTTGTTTTGTTCGCCTCAACTGATTTGCATTCAGAAGATACTCTCTGAACTTTTTGCAAAGTTCCACTGTCACATCCCCAAATGTACAATGACCTTGAACAAATTTGAAGAAATGCTTGTAGACGCATGTCCACTTGTCATCTTTCTTATGTGTCATCTTCTCAAAGTATGCCAAAAAATCAGCTTTCTGTCGTGTTTTGTCCAAAAAACCAAATTCTTCATTGATGAGTGATTGGGTTCTGATACAACGGATGGCCTCTGCTTTGTTGAGCATATCTGTATTAAACTCACGTTCCATCTCATTCTTTGGATGAGCATAGATATAGATACCTAAATATTCCCTGCGACTCATTTGCATAGTCTCAGGGTTGCGTACTGGTGGATAGAAATCCAAATAAAGAGAAATACGGTCGTTTTTAATCGCTCTTTGGCGAAGAGAAACTCTTGTACATGTATTTACCATGATGTTTACTTTTTATAATGTGATACTTATGTTTCATATATGATCCCGTATTAAGAGATCTTTGAAATCGATTGCAAAATAATAGAGTTATGTAATGGGGTACAACTTAACCTTTTGATAACCGCTAAATAACCTTAGGCTTGCCGATAGCTTTCTCTAAATCTCGCTTGGAAATCTTGATATACTTGCCAATCTTCACCTTTTCAATGGCGTATTTCTTGATACGCTTATAAATCTGGTCCTGACTTAAACCATACAACTTCATGGCCTCCGGTATTGTATAATAAAGTTGGTCTTCTACGGATTCCCCTTTTGCCAATTGTACATGACGCTTGGAATACAGAATTTTGTTACCTTCCATTTTTCTTGGAATAGCATTGTGACTAACGAAACTATATACGGCTGTTTTCGTCATACAATATTTCTGTTGAATATCCATAACAGTCATCCATTCACTGATGGTTGGATCTGGAGACAGGTGTGCAAAATAATCATCCACCTCTTTCTTGTTCCAATATACTCTTCCTTGTATGGATATTCTTGAAATCTTGACTTTCTTGACTATCTCATAGATGGCGGTCTCGTAAGTGTTGTGGACTTCTGCAATTTCCTTGGCAGAGTAATATTCTGGAACAGGTAGCTCTCGGTTTGCATGAACTGCTTCTTTTGAAGCACTTTTTTTTGTGGTGTATGGCAAACTATCAACAAGATAATCTATATCTCGCTTTCTGATTAAAGATAAACGAGAAGTAATCTTGGATGCTCGCAACTTACCACTATACACCATATTATATATGGTCTGTCTGCTTAGTCCCAAAAGTATAGCGACCTCTTGAATAGTGAGGTATTCTTTCACGAGGATTTCAGACATGGATTTCTCGGAAGCTTTTCGGTGGCTCATTGTCTCAGCCATCTTTACTTTCTCCTCACGTCTTGCTGCCTTATAGGCATAACTGTTGCATTGCTTGGAGCAATAACGAGTTGTGGATTTTGATGCATAGAAGCTCTTCCCACAATACTCGCAAATTTTTAGAATTCTTTCTTTGCTTGCTGTCATTTGTACGCTTTTTATACTTTTTTACTTAATTTATTGTAGAAAAAGTCGTCTGTCATTACTCCGTTTATTTTCAATAGTCTTATATCATCGTCCATCATTGTCCAAAACTCTCGGCAATCTTGCACTCATTTGCCAAAAATGGAGTCTCAAATTATTACTTTTGAAAAGTGGAGGTACAAGAGCGGTACAAAAAGGTGCTAAAAAAGCCTTACCATTGATTATAACCAATAGTAAGGCTAAAAAGAAAGGTGCTCATTTTGAGCACCTTAACTATCATTTGTTGTCGATATTAATCGTTGTTTATCACGACTTATTTTCCGATGCAGAAATGCTTGAAGATATTGTTCAGCGTTTCCTGGCTGCTGATCTGGCCGCCGGTGATTTCTCCCAGCTCCTCCAGTACCATTTTCAAATCTTCGGCGATGATGTCGCCGCTCATTCCCATTTCCATCGACTCCAATACTCGGGAGAGGGAAGCTTGGGCACGGAGAAGTGCCTCGTAGTGGCGGGCACTCGTAATGATGACGTCGTTCTCGGTAATCTCCGGAATATCAGCGGCTTTTACCAATGCCTGCTCCAGGGATGAAACGTTCTCGCCCGTGCGGGCACTGATGAAAAGTGGGGATTCTGTTTCTGTGGATTCTGTTTCGCAGGAATCTGAACCGCCGGAATGAGTGAACTTATCGAGCTCAAGCTTTTCATCCTCCAGCTTATCCATCTTATTGAATACCACCAGCAGCTTCTTGCCCTGGTTCTTCTGCTTCATCTCCTCGATTTCTGAGACCGATGGCTGCTCGTCCAATAGCCAGATTACAATCTTCGCCTCTTCCATCTTCTGGAAGGTGCGCTCTATTCCGATGTTCTCTACCACATCATCCGTCTTGCGGATTCCTGCCGTATCTATGAAGCGGAAGGTGATTCCGTCGATGAGGGTGGTGTCTTCGATTACGTCTCGGGTGGTTCCGTGAATGTCGCTCACGATGGCTTTTTCCTCGTGGAGCAGACGGTTGAGCAGGGTGCTCTTGCCCACATTCGTCTTGCCTA
>ERZ773227.816-NODE-816-length-26206-cov-3.873121_pt1 | contig 26206 bp, 25 predicted proteins | sample MGYA00580525_ERZ773227 | MGnify/ENA primary metagenome ERZ773227 (study PRJEB29015, sample SAMEA2737782) | human gut metagenome | biome: human gut; feature: human-associated habitat; material: faeces | place: China | collected 2012 ... | reverse complement strand
GCGCGAGGAAGTGCCCTTGGGGTGCAATCTCGGGAAGGCAGTTGCGATTTCGCCGATGGCTTTCCCACGATTCAGCCGGATACTGCGAGATTGCCACGTCGGCCTTCGGCCTCCTCGCAATGACAAACTCGGGGGACTTGCGGCACAGAATGTGCTACAATCATTGCCGACCTGCAAGGCGCTCGCTACCCGTAAAGGGCACGCCGCCAACGGCTGCGCAGTGAGCGCCGCTGCAGAGGCAATTGGTGCCGCTGTTCTAACGATTGCCCGTGCCTCCTGCTGGCGCGTCGCCGGGCAGGGCATGCCCTGCCCCTACAACTTTATATGAACAAACCGGGAGCAGCCTGCTATCTGGCTGCTCCCGGCAGTTGTATTGCCTTATTTTGTGCTGTCCTGCGGCTGGACGGCCTCTTCGATCTGCTGCTTCGCGGCAAGGAGCTGCTCATACAGCGCATCGGAGACCCGCTGATAGTAGTTGTTCTCATACAGCCGGACGGCGTCCGCAGCATCGAGGACCTGATAGCGTGGTGTGGTCCCTGCGCCGCAGTCCGCCGTGGCCAGCGGGGTGCAGCGCACGTTGCTGATGACAGTCGACTCGCCCGTGCGGGTGAACTCCACGGTCAGCGCCAGCGAGGCGTTCGTTTCGCCCTCCTGCGCGGCGCAGTAGTCGCCGAGGCCGTAGGCGAGCACAACGTCCTTCTGCACGCCGTCGTCTGTTGTGATGCTGTGGCGCTCTACGGGGCCGACGCGGTGGGAGTGCGAGCCGACGATGACATCTACACCGCGGCGGAACATCAGGTCGGCAATCTTCTCCTGTGTGTCGCTGATGTCGCTCACGTCCTCGCTTCCCCAATGCAGGGCGGCGACAATGATGTCCGGCGACAGGGCGCGCGCAGCGGCGATGGCGTCGGTGATGCCGTCCGTGTCGATGCGGGAATAATTGGAATCATAGTCCGTGTAGAGCAGGTTCGTGCAGTATTCCGCGCCGCTCGGCAGGCGCATGCCGTTCATGCCCTTTGTAAAGGCTACGACGGCGATCCGGATGCCGTTCGCCTCCACAAGAACGGCGCGGTTCTGCGCGCGGTCCTCTGCACTCTCATAGGTACCGACGGGCGTGAGCCCGGCGCTGCGCAGGATGGTCTGGGTGCGCTCCAATCCGCTCAGGCCGTTTTGAATGGTGTAGGAGTTTGCGGTCTGCACGAGCGAAAAGCCTGTGCTGCGCAGGGCTGTGGCCAGCGCATCCGGCGCACTGCCGTCGTTATACGGCTCGCCGGAGAGGGTCGTCTCCAGATTGCCGATTGCAACATCGGCCGCGCCGACAACGGCAGTCGTGCCGCGCAGGATGTCAGAAAAATCATAGCTGCCGCCCTGCCGGGCTGCCTGCAGCAGTTCGTCGGTGATGCGGATGTCGCCGACGGCGCAGAGCGTCGCCACTGCCGTGTCGCTGCGCGGCGTTTTGGACTCTGTGGGCGTGTCGCTGCCGCTGCAGCCGAACAGTGGGAGCGCAAGGCAGAGCGTCAGGAGCGCCGCTGCGCCCCTGCGAAGAAAACGGGTCAAGATGAAATCCTCCAATCAAAATGACAAGATGCAGCTTGTCAAAGAAGTCCCTTCGGGCCTTTTTGCCAAGCTGCTTTCCAAATTGCAAAATCAAATTTTGCAGCATGATTTTGCAATTCTGCCGCTGCGGCGGGTTATTTGACGCGAAAGGACACCCTGACGGTTTCCTTTCACACTTTTCTTCCCTCCGGAACTTTCGGCTGGGCAGGTTTTTTGACAGTCTGACCCGGAGCGTTTTCTCCGGGTTTTCTGATATTTTATATTACTAAAGGAGAATGATCCATGATCCAGCGCTATCACAACGAGCCGGTCGGCCTGCGCGTGACGCCCGAGCCGGGCGACTATCTGAAGCTGCACGACCGCATCCTGCCGGACGGCAGTGAGCAGATCACCGTGGGTCGCGGCGAGAGCTGGTCGGTCCTGGCCTGCAAGGAGGTCTATGGCAAGGCGTCCAAGGCCGTGCAGGCCAGCGGTGCAAAGAGCGCCGTGTTCGACCTGAGCGCGGCGGCCGAGCTGGGCCGTGACGGCCTTCTGGCTGCGGCCGAGGGCATCTGCGGCGGCGCTTATCAGATGAAATATACGCTCTCCGATCAGTGGGAGCCGGAATTTGCCTGCTATGCCTCCGGCGAGGGCTGGCAGGAGCAGGACCTGCAGCTCGGCTGGACGCTGGCGGAGTCCATCCTCCGGACGCGCAGTCTTGTGAACCGCCCTGCCAATCTGCTCACGCCGGAGCGGCTTGCCGCCGCGCTGACGGAGCAGTGCGCGGGTCTGCCGGTCGAGACGCAGTGCTATGACCGCGGCACCCTGCACGAGCTGGGGCTGGAGGCCTTCCTCGCCGTGGGCGACAGCAGCGGCCACTCGCCGGTGCTGGCCGTGCTGCGCTATACGGGCGCGCCGGATTCGGCGGAGCGCCTCGGCCTTGTCGGCAAGGGCGTGACGGTGGATTCCGGCGGCTATAATCTGAAATCCAGCGGCTCCATGGCGGGCATCAAGGGCGATATGGCGGGCGGCGCTGCCGTGGCCGCTGCCGTGCGCGCCATTGCGGCGGCCGGGATTCCGGTGAATGTTACGGCCGTCGTGCCGTGCTGCGAGAACCGCATCTCCACGACGAGCCTGCTGCCGGGGGACCTGATCGGCTCGTTGTCCGGCAAGACCATCGAGGTATTCAATGCAGACGCCGAGGGCCGCCTCATTCTGGCCGACGGCCTGACGTGGGCCATCCGGAAGGAGGGCTGCACGCGCCTTGTGGACGCCGCCACGCTGACGGGCGCGATCTGCGCCATGCTTGGCTATGTGGCCACGGGCGTTATGGCGAGCGACGACGGCTGGTATGCCGCGCTCGAGCGGGCCGCCGCCCACTCCGGCGAGCGCTTCTGGCGTATGCCGGACTTCCCGGAATATGAAAAGCTCATCCGCGGCGACCTCGGCGACGTGCGCAACACGAGCCGCGACGGCTGCGGCGCGATCACGGCCGGGCTGTTCCTGCGGCACTTTACCGAGGGTCTGCCTTGGCTGCATCTGGACATTGCAGGCACGGCGGACAACAAGGGCTATGTCTGGGAGCATCAGGTCCCCGGCGCGACCGGAACGGCCGTGAGCACCCTGTTCCATCTGGCCTGCGGGCTGGCGGAAAAAAAGGAGGAAGCAAAATGAAACGACCCCTGATCGAGGCATGTGTGGATTCCTATGCCTCTGCCATGGCGGCAAGCCGCGCCGGTGCGGACCGGCTGGAGCTGTGCGCCCATCTGGTCATCGGCGGCACAACGCCGACGCATGCTCTGTTCCGGCAGGTGCAGCGCGACAGCGGCGTGCCCATTAATGTGCTCATCCGCCCGCGCTTCGGCGATTTTCTCTATACCGAGCCGGAGCTGGAGGAGATGTGCGAGGAGATCGCGGCCTTCCGCGACCTCGGCGCGAACGGCGTCGTCATCGGCGCGCTCACGCCGGACGGCGAGCTGGACCTTGTGCAGATGCGCCGCATGATGGCCTGCGCAGGGCAGATGGAGGTCACGCTCCACCGCGCGTTCGACATGACGCGCGACCCGTTCCGGGCGCTGGAGGACGCCGTTTCCCTTGGCTGCCGGACGATCCTGTCCTCGGGGCAGGCGGCCAACGCCGCCCTCGGCGCGCCGCTTCTGGCGGAGCTGAACGAGCAGGCGGCAGGGCGCATCGACCTGATGGCCGGCTGCGGCGTGAAGCGCACGAACATCGCCGGGATCGCCGCCCAGACCGGTATTACGACCTTCCACACCACGGGCCGCAAGGGCAGCGTGGACAGCGGCATGCGCTACCGCAAGGAGGGCGTGTCCATGGGCCTGCCGTCCCTTTCGGAGTATGAGCTTTGGCTGACGGACGAGGCGGAGTTCCGCGCATGCGCCGAGGCGGTGCATGCCCTCGGCACGCCGGGAGCGCAGGTATGACGGATCGGGAAGCGGTATTTTTGGAAAAGCTCGCCCGGACGGGGCTCTGGCAGCTTCCCGGCCTTCTGCAGGCATTGCCGGACGAGACGGCGCGGCTGGCCCGCCTTTGCTATGCGGCAAGCCCCGCCAGCGACTGGCTCGATACGCCGCCGGAGGTGTTTTTCTCCTGCGCGGCGCATGCGCGATACCTGCGGGAGAACGTTTCGTGGACGCGCGCTCTGCCGGAGCCGCTGTTTCTTGCCTATGTGCTGCATCCGCGCGTCAATAACGAGGCACTGTGCGACTGCCGCCCCGTGTTCTATGCCGCGCTTGCCGAGCGGCTGCGCGGCCTTCCGGAGGAGGCCGCCATTCTGGAGATCAACCGCTGGTGCGCGGAGCATGTGGCCTATCAGCCGACGGACGAGCGCACGCGCAGCGCGCTGGCCGTGCTCCGCGCGGGCTTCGGCCGCTGCGGTGAAGAGTCCATGTTTGCGGTGAATGTCCTGCGCGCCTGCGGCTTTGCGGCGCGGCAGGTCTATGTGCCGCGCTGGGCGCACTGTGACGACAACCATGCGTGGGTCGAGGTCCGGTGCGGCGGCGCGTGGCACTTTCTCGGTGCCTGTGAGCCGGAGGCCGTGCTGGACCGCGGCTGGTTCAACAGTGCGGCGGGACGTGCCGTTCTGGTGCACAGCCGCTGCTTCGGCGAGCCGGAGCCGGATGCGGAGGTCATCGGCCGCGAGGGCGATGTGGTCTATTGCAACGAAACGGCCCGCTATGCTGATGTGCGCCGCCTGACCGTCCGCGTGACGGACGAAAACGGTATGTCTGCGGCGGGGGCCGATGTCGATTTTTGTATTCTGAATAATTGTGAATGGTATCCCGCGGCAACGGTGCAGACCGATGCGTCCGGCATGGCGGCCCTCACATGCGGCCTTGGCAGTCTGCGGCTGCTGGCACGGCGGGACGGCCTGTGCTGTGAGGCCTTCGTCTCCCCGGAGGAGACGGGGCCGGTCGTGCTGACTCTCGGGAAGCGCGCTCCCGCGCCGGATCGCTGGGAGCCGATCGAGCTGACGGCACCCCGCAGAGGAGCCGTGCGCGGAGCCGTTCCGACGGAGCCGCAGCGGGACCTGCAGGAGCGGTGGCTCCGGCAGGCGCACGAGGCGTGGACGCAGCGCCGCGAGGCCCGGCTGGACGAGGCGGACGCGCAGGGCCTGCCGCCGGAGGAGACGGCGCTGCTGCGCGCGGGCGCGGGCCATGCGGCACAGCTGGCGGCCTTTCTGCGGGAGGAGCCGGAGGCAATGCCCCTTTTGCGCACACTTTTACCGAAGGACCTGCTCGATATCGCGCCGGATGTCCTGCGCGATACATGGGCGCACACGCCCCGGCCGGACGGCGTGCCGGAAGGCATCTGGGAGGCCTTTGTGCTCTGTCCGCGCGTCGGATATGAGCAGCTTCTGCCGCAGCGGCGGGAGTTGACTACATATTTTTCGGAGGAACGGAGCGCTGTGTTTCGCAGGGACCCGGCGGCGCTCTGGGCATGGCTCATGGAGACGATCGAGCCGTCCGTGCTCAGCCCATCTCCGCTGGCGGCGCTGACGCTGCGGCAGGCTTCGCCGGAGGCAAAGCGCGTCCTGTTTGCGGCGCTCTGCCGCGCGCTCGGCGTCCCGGCCCGGCTTGCGCCGGAGGACGGTGCGGCCGAATATTGGCAGAACGGCGTCTGGAAGCGCACGGAGGGCCGCAACACGCGCGGAACGGTCGTTCTGATCTGCCCCGCGGGCGAAAAATGGGTCTGCGGCGTGGACTTTTCCCTTTCTGCCCTGACGCCGGACGGTGCGCGCCTGCTCTGGCCCGCAGCGGACGGCCTGACATTCTCCGCTGCGCCGGGGGACTACTGCCTGCTCACGACGAACCGGCTGCCGAACGGCGACCAGCGCGTGCTGCGGCTGCATTTTTCCCTTGCGGCGGGCGAACGGCGCACGATCCGTCTGGAGCGCGCCCATGCGGCCCTTTCTGAGATGCTGGGCAGCCATGCGATGGAGGACTTCTTTTCCGCGCGGACAGCGGCGGGCGAGCCGGTCTCCGGTGCGGCGCTCACGGCCCGCGGCAAGAATGGCCGAGGCAAGCGCCTGCGGGCTGCTGATGTGGCTCGCGCCCGGGCAGGAGCCGACGGAGCACCTGCTTCGCGAGCTTCTGGACGAGGACCTGCAGGGCTTGCCGCTGACGCTGCTCGTGCCGGATGCCGGTTCCCTGCGCAATGAGACCCTGCGTCGCTTCTGCGAAAAGAACCCGGACGTCCCTGTCTTGCTGGACGGCGATGCGCGCACGGCGGAGACTGCCGCGCGGCAGACGTTTGCCGAGGCGGGCAAGCTGCCGCTGCTCGTTGTGCTGCGCGGCCCGCTCACGGCGGCCTATGCCGTCAGCGGCTATCATGTCGGCAGTGCGGCGCTGGCCCTGCGCGTCTGGCAGGCGGTGCGGCCGTGACGGAGCTGCGGATCGTCCGCAGCCGCCGGAAAACGCTGGCGCTGCAGGTCCTGCCGACGGGCGAGATCGTTGCCCGCGCGCCCCTGCGCCTGCCGGAGCGGGATATCCATGCCTTTGCCGAGCAGCATGCGGCATGGCTCGAGGCAGCCGTGGCCCGCGCCAGAGCGGGGAGCCGGGCCGCACAGCGGGCGGGCATCCTGAGCGAAACGGAGCTGCAGCGGCTCCGCACCGCGGCGCGGGCCGACCTGACGGAGCGCGTGACGCGCCTCGCGGCCCGGGTGGGCGTCGACTTTGCCGGGATCACGATCCGCGCGCAGCGCACCCGCTGGGGCAGCTGCTCCGCTCGCGGGAGCCTGAGCTTCAACTGCCTTCTGATGCTGGCCCCGCCGGAGGTACGCGAGTATGTCGCCGTGCATGAGCTGTGCCACCGGAAGCAGATGAACCACAGCGCCGCGTTCTGGCGCGAGGTCGCGTTATGGCTGCCCGACTATGCCGCGCAGCGCGCATGGCTGCGGGAGCATGGGCCTGCGCTGCTCGGCCGTCTGCCGGAAACATAAAAAATCCTGTGGAAATATGTGCCAATTTGTGGTAAAATATCCAAGATATCGGCTGTGCGATGAGGTCTGCGCAGCTACTGCAAAGGAGACACTGCCATGAAGGAGATCAAAACAGTCGCGCTGGTCGGCCTCGGAGCCATCGGCGCATATTTTGCGGACAGGCTGCAGCCGATGCTCGGCGACGATCTGCGCGTCATCGCAGGCGGTGCGCGCGCGGAGCGGATCCGCCGCGAGGGCCTTGTCATCAACGGCAAGCAGGAATACTACCACGTTGTGGAGCCGGGTGAGGGCGAGCCTGCCGATCTGGTGATCTTTGCCACGAAGATGTCCGGCTTGCAGCAGGCCATCGAGGACGTGCGGGCGCAGATCGGCCCGGAGACGCTCATCCTTTCGCCGCTCAACGGCGTGGAGAGCGAGGAGGTTGTGGCGAAGACCTACGGCTGGGAGAATATTGTCTATTCCCTGATGCGCATCAGCAGCGTCAAGGTCGGAAACACCGTTTCGTTCGACCCGAACGCCGCGTTCTATGTGGAGTACGGCGAGAAGAAGAACGATCCCGCGAACCTGTCTGAGCGCGTGCTGCGTCTCAAGGCACTGTTTGACGGTGCGGGCATCCGCTATCAGATCCGCCCGGATATGCTGCTGGCCATCTGGGAGAAATTTGCCTGCAACGTCAGCGAGAATCAGGTCGCTGCCGTGCTCGACCTGCCGTACGGCGCGTGGGGCAGCTGCGAGGACGCCGAGGCGCTGCGCATCATGGTCGCGGCAGAGGTCATCGAGATCGCGCAGAAGAAGGGCATCCCCATCGAGACGAACTATGCGCGCGACCATCTGGATGTCATCAAGGCCGTTCCGCCGCGCAACAAGCCCTCCACGCTGCAGGACATTCTGGCCGGGCGCAAAACGGAGGTCGATATCTTTGCCGGTGCGGTCATCCGCCTTGGCAAGGAATATGGCGTCCCCACACCGTATAATGAGTTCCTGTATCACGCCATTCGCGTGCTCGAGGCGAAGAACGCCGGCACGGTTGAGGGAGTATAATATCAAATAACAGATCCTGACGATCCACAGGCCCATGTGGATCGTCAGGATCATTTTACTTGTTCTGCAGCGAAAGAAGCATCGTTTCGAGTGCGGCGGCAGCGACGCTGCGGGGCCGGTCCGTGCGGCGGATGAGGCAGACGGCCCGCTCCGGCAGGCCCTCGCGCAGGTGCAGGCGCTCGATGCCGGGGGCGGGGAGCAGAACATCCGGCACAAAGGCGATGCCGAGGCCGTTTTTCACAAGCGGCAGGAGCTGCGTGGAGGTCGCCGCCTCAATATCCGGCGCATAGCTCAGCCCATGGCGGCGGAACAGGCTCTCATAGAGGTCAAACGTGCTCGTACCGCGCCGCAGGGCGATAAGCGGCAGAGCTGCGATCTCCCGGAGCGTAAAGGTGCGGCCGCTGTCCAGCGGGAAGGCCGTGCTGCACACGGCGACCTCGCGGAACGAGGCCAGCACCGTCGCCTCCAGCGGAGCGGACAGGGGAGCGGGCGGCATTGTAACGACGGCAAGCTCGGCAAGGCCGCTGCGCAGGGCGTCGATGGCCTCCGGCGCGGACTGGTTCGAAACGCGCAGGCGGATGGCGGGATTTTCGCGGTGAAAACGGCTGAGCACCTGCAGCAGCACGGCATGCAGGGCCGTCTCGCTGCAGGCGATGGAGACCATGCCGCTGCGCAGTTCGCGCTGGCGCTGCAGCTCGGCCTCGCCCGCGCGCAGCTGCTCCATTGCGGCCGTGACGTGGGCATAGAGAGCCTCGCCCTCCGGCGTCAGCTCCACGCCGCGGCTGGAGCGCAGGAACAGGCGGCAGCCGAGCTCCGCCTCGAGATTGTGCACGGCGCGCGTCAGGTTCGGCTGGCTGTTGACCAGCGCCTCCGCCGCGCGGGTAAAGCTGCGGTGCCGCGCTACGGCTTCAAAGATGCGGTAATAATCCAGCGCAATGTCCATGTGTTCCTCCTATATAAAATTGATATGGAGACCATATCAACAATAGATTATCCGTATAAGAACAGAGCCATTATAATACACCCTTGGAATGGAATCAAGGAGGAATCATTGTGAATCAGGACTTAACGACCGGCAAACCCAGCCGGGTGCTCTGGAAATTCTGTCTGCCGCTGTTCGGCAGCATCATTTTCCAGCAGCTTTATAATATCGCAGACAGCTTTGTCGCCGGTAAATTCATCGGCGAGAATGCGCTGGCCGCCGTCGGCAACAGCTATGAGATCACGCTGATCTTCATCGCCTTTGCCTTTGGCTGCAACATCGGCTGCTCCGTCGTGGCGGCGCAGTTCTTCGGCGCGAAGGACCTGCGCAGCATGAAGACGACGATCTATACCACGCTCATCGCCAGCGCGGGCCTGTGCGCTGTTCTGATGCTGGTCGGCCTGCTGCTGTCGCGCCAGCTCCTCGGCCTCATCAACACGCCGGATGAGATCATGAAGGACTCTCAGCTGTATCTGAACATTTACATCTGCGGCCTGCCGTTTGTGTTTTTCTATAATGTGGCGACCGGTATTTTCTCCGCGCTCGGCGATTCCAAAACACCGTTCTTCTTCCTCATGGCTTCGTCTCTCTCGAACATCGCGGTAGATATCCTGTTCGTCACGGCGTTCGGCATGGGCGTGGACGGCGTTGCGTGGGCAACGTTCCTGTGCCAGGGCGTGAGCTGCGTGCTGGCGCTGGTGTTCGTGTTCCGCCGTCTGGCGAAGATCCACCTGCCGGAGGGCCAGAGGGCTCCGGTCTTCTCCGGCAGACTGCTCGGCCGCGTGGCGCGCGTCGCCGTCCCGAGTATCCTGCAGCAGAGCTTCGTCTCCGTCGGCAATATCGTGCTGCAGAGTATCATCAATTCGTTCGGCACGGCCGTTATGGCGGGCTATTCCGCGTCGGTCAAGCTGAACAACCTCGTCATCACGTCGCTCGTGACGCTGGGCAACGGCATTTCGAACTTCACGGCGCAGAACCTCGGCGCACAGAAGCCGGACCGCATCCGCAGCGGCTTCCGCGCGGGTCTGTACCTTGTGTGGGCGCTGTGCGTTCCGCTCACGGTGCTGTATTTCTTTGCGGGCGCGCCGCTCGTGAAGATCTTCGTCGATAACCCGACGCAGAAGGCACTGGAGACCGGTGTGCAGTTCCTGCACATCGTTGCGCCGTTCTATGTGATTGTTGCCTCGAAGATCGTGGCCGACGGCGTCCTGCGCGGCGCGGGAAAGATGGGCCCGTTCATGGCCTCCACATTCACGGACCTGCTGCTGCGTGTCGCACTGGCCTTTGTCCTGTCCCGCACCTTTGAGGAGACCGGCATCTGGCTGTCGTGGCCGATCGGCTGGACCGTTGCAACGGTCATGTCTCTGCTGTTCTACCGCTTCGCGCGCCTGAAGCCTGAGACCCCGGCTGAGGCCATCGCACTTGAGACAGAGGCTGCCGTCGAGGCGGAGGACGCCGCCGAGGGCGAGTACGCCGAGTTATAACTGCGAACAAAAGTTCGGACCGTGCTGCGGAATACAGCACGGTCCGTCAGACTGTCAAATAACCTGCCCAGCCAAAAGTCTCGGAGGGAAGGATCGTGTGAAAGGAAACCGTCAGGGTTTCCTTTCGCGTTCCATCACCCGCCGCGGCGACAGAATTGCAAAATCATGATACAAAAATTGATTTTGCAAGTCTGAAAGCATCTTGTCAAAAAATCCCCGGAGGGACTGTTTGACAAGATGACGGGAGAAACCGCAGCATACCTGCGATTTCTCCCGTTTTTCATTTTTTGTGACGGTCATCACAGAGAAAACAAGAAGTCTGTGATGAAACGGTGCAAAAAAACAAAAGGCAATACCGTGTGGTCCGGGAAAGTATTTTCCGGAGGACGAATGCTCCGGTGCGATATTGCCGGAAGAATCCTTTCAGCAGTCTTCCAGCAGGTCGTCGCAGCTCACGCCGAGCGCCTTGGCCAGCTCGGCGACCTCATAATCCGGCACGAACCGAACGCCCTTTTCAATGCGCAGAATGGTTACTTCGTTCATTTCCATTCCGGCAAGCTGCATGCGCGCGGCCAGCTGACGCTGGGTCAGGTGCTGACTGATACGCAGGTCGTGCAGACGGTGCCCGATCAGGTTCTTGGAATTACGATACCAATAGATTTTCACGATCCTTCACCCCGGTTCTGACAGCATATATTCTCTTAAAGTTTAATCGATTTTTTGCGCGCAGATACTTCTAAAGATGAAAGTGCCGGATAAAAATCTGATTATATCGAATGGCTGTGAGGTCTTGCAAATTTTATGCCGTTGGGGTATGATAAGAGGCAAGATAACGGGATGGGAGGCGCGGATATGGAACGGATCCTGCTGGTGGAGGATGACAGCGCGATCTATCAGCCGCTGACGTCGTTTTTGCGCGGTGAGGGCTTTGCCGTGCGGCAGGCCTCCGGTCAGCGCGAGGCGCTTGCTCTGCTGGAGACGGAAGAATTTGACCTTGTGCTGCTCGATGTCGGCCTGCGCGACGGGAACGGCTTTTCCGTCTGCTCGGCTGTGAAGCAGCGCGGCGGGACGGCCGTGATCTTCCTGAGTGCGTCCGGGGACGAGTACAGTGTTGTGACGGGGCTGGACCTCGGCGCGGACGACTATATCGCCAAGCCCTTCCGCCCGCGGGAGCTTGTCTCGCGCATCCGCAGCGTGCTGCGCCGGACGGGGCGGGTACAGTCCGTTCTGGACGTCGGCCCGCTTCGTGTCGACACCGAGCGCGCCTGCGTGAGCAAAAACGGACAGGAGCTGAGCCTTTCCGCGCTGGAATACCGGCTGCTGCTCGTATTCCTGAATCACAGGGGCACGACGCTCAGCCGCGCGCAGCTGCTCGAGGAGATCTGGGATGTGGCGGGCGATTTCGTGAACGACAATACGCTGACGGTCTACATCAAGCGCCTGCGTGACAAGCTCGAGGACGATCCGCAGGACCCAGCGCTCATCCGCACGGTGCGCGGCGTCGGCTACCGGATGGAGGGCTGAGCGATGCTGCGGAACCCGGAACTGCGCCGCGCGCTGCTCGTGGGCGGCCTTCTGACGCTTCTTGCCTCGGCAGCGGCGATGAGCCTGTCCGGCTGGCAGGCCGCCTGCGTGGCGCTGGCGCTCGGCACCGTGCTGCTGGTGCTTTACGGCGTGGAGCTCTGCTGCCGCTACCGGGCCATGGCCCGCCTGGCGGCCGACATCGACGCCGTGCTGCACGGCAGCGGCGATATCCATCTGGCCGATTACGGCGAGGGCGAGGTCAGCCTGCTGCGCAGCGAGGTGCGCAAAATGACGCTCCGCCTGCGGGAGCAGTCCGCGCAGCTCGAAAAGGAAAAGCTGCAGCTCGCCGACGCCATGGCGGATATCTCACACCAGATGCGCACGCCGCTTACGGCGGTGAACCTGCTGCTGACGAGTCTGGCCGGGCATGTGGACGAAGAAAGCCGCGGCGACGTGCGCGCGCTGCGGCGGCAGGTGGCGCGGATGGACTGGCTCGTAGAATCGCTGCTGAAGCTGGCAAAGCTCGATGCCGGGACGGCGCGCTTCTGCCCGGAAACTATTCCGCTTTCGGCCCTGCTGGCGCGGGCGGCGGAGCCGTTTGCCATCGGCATGGAGCTGCGCGGCCAGCAGCTGCAGGTCGAGGCTTCCGGGAACGTCCGCTGCGATCCCGCGTGGACGGCGGAGGCCCTCGGCAACATTCTGAAAAACTGCTCGGAGCATATGCAGGAGGGCACGATCACGGTGCGGGCGGAGGAAAACGCCGTTGCGTCGGTCGTTGTCATCCGCGATACCGGCGGCGGCATCGCACCGCAGGATCTGCCGCATCTGTTCGAGCGCTATTATAAGGGCGAAAACGCACCGGAGCAGAGCATTGGCATCGGTCTTGCGCTTTCGCGCTCCATCGCGGCGGCGCAGAACGGCACGCTCACGGCGGCCAATGTGCCCGGCGGCGCGGAATTTACGATGAAGCTCTATAAGGGGATCGTATGAGTGAACGTATCACACTGGCGCAGCTTGCGGCCATCTCCATGCTGACGGAGCGCACGCTGCGCAGCTATCTCAAGCGGGGCCTGCTCGCCGGGGAGAAGACGCCGGGCGGCTGGCGCTTCACGGCGGAGCAGACCGCGGCGTTTCTGGCCCTGCCGCAGGTGTGCAGCGCCTCGAATGCGCGGCGGAACGCCGTGGCAGAGGACTTCATCCAGCAGCGCATGGACACAACGGGGCAGCTGTGCGCCGTGCTCGACCTGCCGGTCGCGGCAGCGGAGCTTTGCCGGACTGTGGCCGCCCTTGCCGCGGAGCACGGCGTGACCATGGCTTTCAGCGGAGATGCGGCGCTCTCGCGCGTGACGCTGCGCGGCCCGGCGCAGGATGTGCTGGCGGCGCTGCAGGCGCTGTCCGTCTATTTCCCCGGAAAATCCTGCCGGATTTCAGGTTGAAGTTCCGGCGGGATTTTATTATGCTGTGGGAAAGGAGGTGCAGACGATGGATCTGAAAAACTGGTACGATCGGGTACGGGAGCAGCTGGACAGGCTGGACTTCCCGGCCCTGTGGGCGGGCTTTGCACCCTGCCCGTTTGCCCTGTACACGCACGACACGGCCGTTCTGAACGGCGAGGTGATGCCCCGCCCGGCGGAATTCTACGGCAACACCAGCGTGTGCCTGCAGGGGGAGTATCTTGCCATCTGGAATATGGAGGCAGACCCGCCTGCGGATGCCCCGGGGCTTGCGGCTTCGCTCGTGCACGAGATGTTCCACAGCTTCCAGTTCCGCTGCGGCGAGCAGGGCTGGCCGGACGATCTGGTGCTGGCGGCTACGGAGCCGCAGCCTGCGTTTCTGGCCCTGCGCGCACAGGAGCACCGCGCCCTGGCAGGCGGTGCGCCGCTTTCCGAGGTACTGGCTCTGCGGCAGAGCCGCGCAGCGCTCCAGCCGGAGCTTCTCCTGGAGGAGGCGCGCATGGAGACCATCGAGGGGACGGCGGAATATGTCGGCCGCCTTGCGCTGGCGCACCTGTCGCCCGCGGCCTGCGAAGGTGCCTGTGCCCGCAGCGCGCAGCGGCTGCTGCAGTGGCCGGACCTGCGCCGCGGGGCCTATGACAGCGGCCTGTGGCTGCTGCGGCGGGCGGCAGAGGAGGGTCTGCCGGTGCCGGTGCACCCCGGCGGGGAGCCGATCGCCGATCAGCTGGCGCGGCAGCTTTGCCTGCCGGAGGTGCGGCTGCAGCCGGAGCTTCTGGCCGAGGCGGAGCGGCGGCTCGAACGGGAGCGGTCGGCGCGGCGTGTGATGCTGCAGACCCTGCTCGAAACGGCGGAGCGGACGGAGGGAAGCTTTGCCGTCTGCGGCTATGACCCCATGCAGCTCCGGGCGCAGGACGGCCTGCTCTGGAGCGGGAGCTTCCTCGCCCTGCGGCAGGCGGATGGCACGGTGCGCCGCCTGTTCGGCCCGTGCGCTGTGCAGCTTGCGGACGATCCCCACCGGGCGACGGCGCTGTTTGTGCCGCGAATGTGACAAAATTGTCACCTGCGAGTCACCAGGCCGTCACCGGGGCATGGTAAAATGAAGGCATCAAACGAAAGGAAGAAAATATCTATGGATCTTCTGACGGTCGAACATCTGACCAAAACCTACGGCACGGGGGAGAACGCTGTCCATGCGCTGGATGACGTGAGCTTTTTCGTCCCGCGCGGGCAGTTTCTTGCCATCATCGGCCCGTCCGGCTCCGGCAAATCGACGCTACTGCATATTCTCGGCGGCGTGGACCGCCCGACGAGCGGCCACGTTTATATGAATGGGGAGGACGTCTACTCCCGCTCCGACACGGCGCTGGCGATCTTCCGCCGCCGCGAGGTCGGCCTCATCTATCAGTTCTATAACCTGATCCCGGTCCTGAACGTGGTGGAGAACATCACGCTGCCCGTCCTGATGGATGGACGGAAGGTGAATGACGCGCGCCTCCAGGAGCTTCTGGACACGCTCGGCCTGCGCGGCCGCGAAAAGCACCTGCCGAATCAGCTTTCCGGCGGTCAGCAGCAGCGCGTCTCCATCGGCCGCGCGCTCATCAACGCGCCGTCCGTCGTGCTGGCGGACGAGCCGACCGGCAACCTTGACCGCAAGAACTCGCAGGAGATCGTGGAGCTGCTGAAATACTCCAACCGCCAGTACGGGCAGACGCTCATCGTCATCACGCATGATGAGTCCATCGCTCTGCAGGCCGACCGCGTGCTTGCCATCGAGGACGGCCACATCGTCCGGGACGAGGTGATCCGCAAATGAATGTGTTTCACCGCGTTGCGCAGCGCTCCATGCGCGCAAACCGCATGCGGACGATCGTTACGATCATCGGCGTGATCCTTTCGGCGGCCATGTTCACCGCCGTGACGACGTTCGCGACCACGCTGATGACGCATCTGCAGCGGGTCACGGCCTATTTGGACGGCGCTTACTATCTCGGCGTGCATAATGTGGACGCCGACACACTGGCCTCCATGCGGGCCGACAGTGATATCGAGGCTTTTTCGGCCGCCGAGGTGCTCGGCTATGCAGAGGTCACGGTCAACAACAGCAATAAGCCCTATCTGTATGTCGAGGCCATCGACGCCGGATTTTCGGACCGGATGCCGGTCCATCTTGTCGAGGGCCGTATGCCGGAAAACAGCACGGAGCTGCTCATCCCGGACAACCTGCAGGCCTATTCCGACGCGGGGACCTATCTCGTCGGCGACACGCTGACGCTCGAGCTGGGCGACCGGTATTCCGGCGGCTGGCGGCTGTGGCAGAACAACGGCTTCCAGCCGGAGGGCGATGAGTCTGCGGACAGCGACCTGACGGACGAGCCGGAGCAGCCGGAGCAGCTGCTGGCACGCGAGACGCGCACCTATACGATCGTCGGCGTCTATCAGCGCCCGAATTTTGAAGACTACTCCGCGCCGGGCTTCTCTGCCCTGACGGTGCAGGAGAATGAGCCGCAGACCGGCCTGTATGATGTCTATTTGCTGCTGCGCGATGCAAAGCAGGAGACGCTTGACCGGGTCATGGCGCGCTATTCCGATGCGGCCGAGGGCGGCATCAGCATGAACTGGGATTACCTGCGCACACAGGGCAATTTCCGCTATGACAACTATTCGAGATTCTTGCTGATGTTTGTGCTCATCTTTGTCCTGCTCATCATGCTCGGCTCCGTCAGCCTGATCTACAGTGCGTTTTCCATTTCCGTCAGCGAGCGGACGCGGCAGTTCGGCCTGCTGGCGTCCATCGGCGCGACGCGGGCGCAGCTCCGCCGGACGGTCTATGCCGAGGCCGGGACGGTCGCGCTCATCGGCATTCCGCTCGGCCTGCTTGCGGGCTGCGGCGGTATGTGGGTGACGATCCGCCTGCTGAGCCCACGCATTTCCGGTATGATCGGCGCGCGCGAGGTCGCGATGCGGTTTGCCGCCTCGCCGCTGTCCCTGCTGGCGGCGGCCCTGATCGCGCTGGCGACGGTTTTCCTCTCGGCGCAGATCCCGGCGCGGCGTGCCATGCGCATTTCGCCCATCGAGGCCATCCGCCAGAGCCGCGACGTGCGCGCGGCGGCAAAACACGGCGGCTCCGGCCGCCTGAGCTACCGCCTGTTCGGCCTGCCGGGCCTGCTTTCCAGCCGCTATTTCCACCGCAGCCGTAAAAAGTACCGTGCCACGATCTTCTCCCTTGCCATGAGTGTGCTGCTGTTCGTCTCGGCGAGTACCTATGGCATGTACCTGACGGAGAGCGTGACCGAGAGCGTCAACCTGCCGCCCTATGACCTGTCCTATTCCACGGGCGAGGGGGAGAAGGATGTTGCCATGCTGCCCGCCCTGCGGGCGGCGGATGGTGTCGAGAAGGTGTGGTTTGCCTCCTGTGACAACGGCGACTATGTGCTGGACAGGAATGAATTTGCCAGCGGTTACCGGAATATTCTGGAGAAATCCGGCGCCGGAACCGAGAATGCGCGGAGCTATTCCGCCTGCTACCTCGATGACGAGACGTTCAACGCCATCCTCGCCTCTATCGGCATGACGCGCGCGGAGTATGATGCCGCGCCCGGCGCGATCGTCTGCGACCACGCAAGCGTGACCTATTATGACGAGAACAACCGCCTGAGCTATACCGGCCGCGTACTGAACGACGGCGTCACGGCGCTGCGCACGTTCCGCGCGGACAGCCTCGAGGACGGCTCGAAATACGTCTATACCGATTACGAAGACGGCGGCTATGTCAGCTACTATTACAACGAGACGAAGCAGACCTATCAGACGCGCCCGGCGTCGTTCGGCGATGGGATCGCAATTGTTGGCCGGACGGAGACGCAGCTGACGAACAGCGGCTCTGACAGCCTCGTGCTGTACTATCCGTTCTCCATGGCCAAGGGCATTACCCGGAATACCGGCTCGCTGATGCTGGTGACGGATGACGCGAAGCAGGCCCAGAAGAGCCTGGAGGAGGTCGTGAACGCCTCCGGCGAGACCTATACGGAGGACAACCTCTATGACGCGCGGGAGGACTACCGCGACGCGGAGAATGCCCTTATCGTGGTGCGCGTGTTCGCCTATGGCTTTATCACGCTGATGTCGCTCATCTGTGTGGCGAACGTCTTCAACACCACGACGACGAACGTGCTGCTCCGCCGCCGGGACTTTGCGATGCTGCGCTCGGCCGGTATGACGCGCGGCGGCCTGAACCGCATGATCTGCTATGAGTGCCTGCTCTACGGCACGCGGGCCCTGCTCATCGGCCTGCCGCTGTCGGCGGCGCTGGCCTTCCTGATGTATCGCTCCGCCTCTTTCGTCGGCGCGTCGTACTTCCGGCTGGACTGGACGGCTGTGCTCATCGCGTCTGTCATGGTGTTCCTCGTTGTGTTTCTCTCAATGATGTATGCCATGCGCAAGATCAAGCGCGACAATCCCGTCGATGCCCTGAAGAACGAAACGACCTGATTCGCGTCCATACGACAAAATTCGCCCCCGGCAGGTGACCCTGCCGGGGGCGAAAGGCTATGTTGTTGGTTTTTGTCGCTCGGCCAGCAGCCGCGCGGCCTCCGTGCGCATGGCCCAGACCATTTCGCACAGATATTTCGGAATGCCGGAGACGTTTCCCGTCTCGGCCATGGCCATGGCGGCACAGGAGTGGCAGATGCGCCGGTTCTGGCAGCCGGTGCAGGTGCCGGAGAGACGTTGGGCCGCGCTGACGCGCGTCAGCTCGCTCCAGGCCTCGCGGAAGGGCTTGCCCTTCAGCTCGATGCGCGGCTTCGGCATCATGCCGCAGGGCGTCAGCCAGCCGTCCCACGTCACCCAGAACGAGGCGTTGCCCGCGCGGCAGGAGATCGTGCCGTCTACGGGGTCGACGCAGTCCTCGTCCAGACCGGGGGGCGGGGCGATGCCGCGCAGGATGTTCTGCAGGAAGCGGGTGAAGTCCTCCTCGCCGCGCTGCAGGCGGTAGCGCTCCATGTGATAGTGCGCCGTTTCCGCCGGGGTGAAGCGGTCGTTCCGCCCGACCATGGCCGGGTCGCGGCGCAGCGGGGGGAACATATAGGTGTTGACCTCAAGGATGAGGTCCCGTTCGGCGGCGTAGCTTACGATGCCCTCCAGATCGCCCGCGTTGTGCGGCGTGAGGGAGCAGTTGAGCTTGACGAGGATGCCTGCCTGCCGCAGCAGGGTGATTGCGCGGTCCACGCGGTCAAACATACCGCTGCGGCCGCACAGGGCTTCGTAGGTCTCATTGCCCGCGCCGTAGAGCGTGATGTTGATGCGTGTGGGCGGATGCTCGGCCAGCCGGGCCACGCGGGCCTCGTCCAGCAGGGTGCCGTTGGAGTTGATGGAGATGAGGAAGCCCATCGTGCTCAGCCGCTCGTAAAGCGGCCAGAAGTCCTGCCACAGGAACGGCTCGCCGCCGGTCAGCAGCAGATAGAGCATACCTGCGTCACGCGCCTGCTCGGCGATGGACAGCCACTGGATCAGCCCGACGGGCGGGCGCGGCGAGGCGGCGACCTCGGCGGGCGTCTTACGCACATAGCACATCTTGCAGGCGAGGTTGCACACCGGCGAAAGCTCAAAGGTACCGCTCAGCGGCGTGAGTGTGCGGCTGGCGCGGTCAAAAAGATACTGTGTCAGGCGTGGTTCAACATAGCGTTCAGGCTGTTTCATGTTCCAACTCCGCTTTCAGGCAGTCGACCGCGGCGCGGTCGGGCGTACAGGTCAGGGCGTAAACGGGAACGTCCAGCGCCGCCAGCAGGTCGCAGACCCGCGCGACATAGCGGTCGTCCCATAGGTTGACGGTCATTCCCGCATACAGGCCGCGGAACGCGGCGGCGGGGGAGAGGCGGCGCAGCGAGCACGCGCTGCCCTGCGACAGCAGGACGATGGCGCGCACGGGGCGGCTCTCGTTCACAAAGCAGTTCGAGGACCCGGCGTATGGCGAGCCGAAGGCCGTCCACACGCCGTCCATGCGGCGCAGCACGGTGCGGTCGCCGTTAAGGAGCTCCGCGCCCTCATAGCGCTGCCAGAGGTCCGCCTGCGTGGACTTGCCGATGCCGGATACGCCGGAGAACAGCAGCCCGCCGTAGCGCGTGGAGACGAACGAGGCGTGCAGGATCATGGCGTCCCGCTGCAGCAGCAGGGCCTCGAGGGCAATGTGGGAGAAGCAGTTGGCCGTCTCGGAGAAAAAGCCCCGGTCGGCCTCCAGATATTCGATGGTCTCGCGCCCGTCCGGCTCCAGGTGGCCGACGGCGTAAGGCCGGTCGCCCTCGCGCCGGTCGTGGAAGACGCGAAAAAAGCCGTCCTCCGTTCGGAAGACGGCAAAGGCATAATTTCGCAGAAGCTCGCGGCCGCGGACCTCGGGCAGAGCCTGCACAGGCAGCAGCGAGACAGTCAGGGGTGCTTCGCCGGGCGCACAGAGGAAGGGCTGGAAGCCGCGCGTGACCTCCGGCCGGAACGGCATCAGCAGGCGGATCTCACAGCCTGCGATGGAGAAAGAGATCGATTCCACAGGGGGTCAGGACTGGAAAAGGGAAAGTAGACCAGAACCATTTGTATAGCAATACTTTTCACTTTTTGTTGTGCACTGGTCGTTTTGATCTATAAAGGTGTTTGTCCAATCGGCATAGTCGATGTCATTGCTAACACGGTCCGCTTCTATTTTACAAGTCCCGACATCAGCAAGTCCAAGCTTATAATTGCACAGTGCAATATGCTCTGCCAGCGCAAAATTCTCGTAATTTACCTCGGGTTTCTGATACTGCTTCATCTGGAATTCCCCCTTCAGAATGCGAACGGCGGCGCGAATGCGCAGGAGAGGCGCGTCAAAGGACAAACCGCCGGATTTTCTTTAATTACCGTAATCATAGCGCAGAGAACGCGTTTTGTCAACGTTTTTTTGCAGAAAATGCAACTTTTCCCGCGGCTTCGTCCGGAATTTCCATATGTTTCCAGATAAGGAAGCAAGTTCTGCGCCTCACTTTTCCTCGAGAATTTTGTTCAGCTCGCGCATGAAGCTGTTGATATCCTTGAACTGGCGGTAAACCGAGGCAAAGCGGACATAGGCGACCTCGTCGAGCGGCTTGAGCCGCTCCATGACCAGCTCGCCGATCTGGCCGGTGCTGACCTCGCGCTCGAGGGAGTTCTGCAGGATCTGCTCGATGTCCAGCGCGGCCGTCTCCAGCGCGGCCAGACTGACCGGGCGCTTTTCGCACGCGCGGAGCATGCCGTTGAGGATCTTGTTGCGGTCAAAGGACTGGCGGCTGCCGTCCTTCTTCACCACCACGATGGGCAGACTCTCGACGGTCTCGTAGGTCGTGAAGCGCCGCTGGCACTGCAGGCATTCACGGCGGCGGCGGATGCTCAGGCCGTCGTCCGAGTGGCGCGAATCGACGACCTTGCTCTCGGGATAGCTGCAATAGGGACATTTCATGGCAATTTTCCCCTTTTGTTTCGTTTCTTTTAGTTTATCAAATCCTGTCAAATTTGTCCATTGCTTTTTTGCGTCAGCGGGACAGAAGCTCCTCCAGCACGTCCCGCACGGCGCAGGGCGTGACCGTCCAGCGGTGCAGTGTGCGGCCGAGCCGCAGCACCTCGCGCGGCGTGGGCGAGAGCTCCGGCAGGCAGGCGCGGCATCGCTCCTGCCCGCGGCGCATGCGGACCTCCAGCCCGAAGCGCCCGCCCGAGCGCAGCAGATAATAGTCCAGCCGGGCGCGGCGTCCGTCCGCGCAGCGCACCCCGGCGCGGCCGATCAGCGTTCTGTGTTTCATGGGACCACCTCCGGTTCCTATTGAACCACAGAACCGACCTGCGCGCTACGGTGAAATTTCTGCATATTCCGACAACGAAAGGAAGAAATCAGTCGAAAACTTCGCTTTTCCTTCCAATATTCGACAACAGGCAGAAAAACACCGGACGAAAAGTTGGAGAACAAGTCGCTATTTGTCGAAACTTTCCCGCCCGGGGAAGATCGGCGCGTGCAGCAGCTGCCGCGAAAGCGCCAGAATGGCGGGGGAATCCAGGCTGTTTTCAATCGTCACGCTGCCCTCGCCCTGCTGCACCAGCAGCCCCGCGTCCAGCAGGCGGCGCTTTGTCTCGCGCGCCGTGCCCGCGCTGCCGTCCAGCAGCTCGACGTCCGGCCCCACCACACGGCGGATGGCTCCGGCGGCGAAGGGAAAGTGGGTGCAGCCCAGCACAAGGGCGTCCGGCCCGGCGGCAAGCACCGGGGCAAGCCGTGCAGCAAGGCAGCGCTCCAGTGCGGGACCGGTCAGCTCACCGCGCTCGACGAACTCCACCAGCTCCGGACAGGGGCATTTCAAAATATGGCAGTTCTCGGCGCAGCGCTGCAGCAGGGCAGCAAATTTCTCCTCGCGGAGCGTGGCCTCCGTGGCCAGCACGCCGATGCAGCCGCCGGGATGGCGCGAAACGGCCAGCTTGAGCGCAGGCTCGATGCCGATGATGACCCGGTCCGGCCAGCGGGCGCGCAGCTCGCCGATGGCGGCGGATGTCGCTGTGTTGCAGGCCACGACAAGGGCCTTTGCGCCCCGGTCAAACAGGCGCTCGGCATGGGCAAGCGTCAGAGAACGAATTTCTGCGGTCGGGCGCGTGCCATAGGGCGCGTTGGCCGAGTCGCCGAAGTAGAGAAAATGCTCGCTCGGCATCTGCGCGACCAGCTCCCGCAGGACGCTCAGTCCGCCGACACCGGAATCAAATACGGCAATGGGGCCCATACGACCGCCTCCTTTCCAACTGTCCAGTTTCTTATTATACACCTTTTCGGCCCAAAAAGCAAATTCCGGGCAGGGAAAATGCAGCGGTGCGGCGAACCTCTGCAAAATTGTGCTTGACAAGTGACCGATTGGTTACTATAATAAAAATGTGACCGAACGGTTACGAAAGGGGAGCGTACATGGCAGGCAATACCAGAGAGCGCATTCTGGAGGTCTCACTGGAGCTGTTCGCGCAGAGTGGATATCTGGGGACCTCTATGAGCGACATCGCAAAGCAGCTCGGCATCACAAAGGGCGCTTTGTATAAGCACTATTGCAGCAAGCAGGAGATTCTGGACCGGATCGTGGAGCGGATGAACGAAATGGACTATGCCCGCGCAGCGGAATATGAGATGCCGGAGACAGAGCCGGACGGCTTTGCGGAGGCCTATCTCCATACGCCGGTCGGGAAGATCCGCGCCTACAGCGAGGCACAGTTCGACCACTGGACGAAGGAGCCGTTTGCCGCGAATTTCCGCCGGATGCTGACGCTGGAGCAATACCGCGAGCCGAAGCTCGCGCAGCTGTATCAGGACTATCTGGCGGGCGGGCCGCTGCAGTATATGGCGGCGATCTTCCGCAGGCTGGCGGATTCGGACGAGGCCGCCATGCAGCTGGCACTGGAGTTTTACGGGCCGATGTTCCTGCTCTACAGCGTCTATGACGGCGCGGCGCAGAAGGAGACCGTCACGGACCTGCTGCGGCAGCACATTGACCGGTTTATCGCGCGCATCGAGGCGGAAAAAAGCCTGACGGCCGAAAAAACCTCTTGAAAAGGGCAAAAAGCGGATTATAATATAGCTAACGAACGTTAGTTAGTGAGGCGGACCCATGAAGCAGGAGGATACCCGGCAGAAAATTCTGGACAAGGCGCTGGAGCTGTTTGCGGCGAAGGGCTATGATTCCGTCAGTGTGGGCGAGATCGCGCAGGCGGTCGGCATCAAGGCTCCCTCGCTCTACAATCACTTTCCGGGCAAGCAGGCCATTTTCGACGCGATCGTCGAGGCAACGGCGGCGCAGTATGAGGCGGACACCGACCGGATCGACATCCATGTGCAGGATGTGGGGCAGGACATTCCTGTTTTTACGGAGATCACGGAGGACGCCCTGTTCGAGAAGGTGCGGCAGATCTTCTCTTACTCCCTGCACAACGAGACCATCAGCCGCTTCCGCCGCATGATGACCATCGAGCAGTTCCGCTCGCCGGAGCTGGCCGCGCTGTACTCCCGGCGCTATGTCGGGCGCGTGCTGGACTATCATGCCGGAATTTTTCGCGCCCTGATCGCGGCCGGAGAAATTTGTCCGGAGGACCCGGACACGCTGGCGATGCTGTATGTCGCGCCGGTCGTGACGCTCATCGGCGTCTGTGACCGCCAGCCGGAGCGCGAGGCGGAGTGTCTGGAGCGGCTCCGGAAGCATGTGGGACTCTTTTTTCGCATGGTTCATGGCAAAACGCCGGAAAGTGGGGGAGACGATGGAACAGCCCGGTGAACGGTGGGTCCTGTGCCCGATGTGCGGGGCGAAGACGCGCCTTCGCCTGCTGGCAGGGAAGGCCCTGCTGCTCCGAAAGCGGCCATGACACGATCCGTGTCGCCCATGTGACAGACAGATTCTTTCCTTTTTCGCCGGGATCGTGCAGAATGGTTCCCGGCGGATGCCAAAAATCATTGCTGCAAAGGAAAGATCTACATGGAAAAACAAAACAAAAGGCTTCTTTGGAGCGCGCTGGGCTTTTTCGCGGCCTTCGTGCTGTGGACCGTTTGGTCTGCCGGGCGGACGTGCGGCCGGATCGGGTCCAAATCGGGAAAGGAGAACAGCAATGCATATCAGCCAGTATTTCCTGCGCGGAGACGTCAGGGGCGCCATTGCCCATATGCGCGCGCACGAGGAATTCCGGGATGTTCTACCGGCCTACCTTGCGATTTTTGAGAATTGCGAATACCGCACCTACGGGATACCGGCCCCGCTCAACGATATCCTGCGCCTGTATCAGATCTACTTCCGGGATACCTTTTACTGCGGCCTGCCGGAGGCGGAGGCCGCGGACAAACTGCTGGCGCGGCTGAAAAAGCGCCTGGATTTGCCGGATGCAGACGAGGCACGGCTGACGGAGCGGCTGCAGGCGGCGTTTGAAGCGGAGGGCTATCATGCGCTTTTCGGGAAAACGCAGGGCTATTACGGCCCCTATGTCTGGCGCGAAACGGTCCCGGCCGTCTATCAGGTGGAGCTGCCGGACGGATCGGCGGAATATACCGTCAATCTTCTCAAGGGCTTCGTGTTCCGGAGCTGGATGGATTATCTGACCTTCGGCCGGTACGGCACGGGCGGCTGGGCCTCGCCCGACGGCACGATCAACTGCATCGAGCAGGCGTATGATCTGGAAAGCGAGCGGTTCCGGGTCTCTCTCCTGAAGCATGAGGCGCAGCATACCGTGGACAGAAAACGATTCCCTCAGATCACCCCGGCGGAGCTGGAATACCGGGCCAAGCTGGTGGAGCTGCATTTCTCCGGCGACCCGGGGCTGCTGCAAAAGTTCCTGTCGGAAGCGGACGAGAGCAAACCGGACGACAGTCACGCGGTCGCCTCCGCAAGGATCGGACGAGAGTTTGCAGATACGGACCAAACGGTGCTTTCGTGCATTCAGACGCGGGCGCTGGAGCTACTCCGCGCGCATACGCGGGAACTGGAGGAAAAGTACGGGGAAAGCCGGGACCACCCGAACGGGGAAGCTGTATGAATCAGGAGAATGCCGTATGGACGAATGGACCGGCCGCTGCGGACGGGACTGCGGGACCTGCGGAGCCCTGTGGACGGCGCTCAACGGCGTGCCGATCACGCCGGACATGCTCCGCTGCCATGCCTGACGCATGGACCGTAAACGGCGCGGAATATGCCGTGCTCCGGCTCCTGGGAAAGGGAAAGGGCGGATATTCCTATCTTGTGACGGATGGGGCCTCGCAGTATGTCCTGAAGCAGATCCACCACGAGCCCTGCGAATACTACACCTTCGGCGACAAGCTGCAATCGGAGCTCCGCGACTATGAAACGCTGCGGAAGCTCGGCATCCCGATGCCGCGGCTGCTGGCGGCGGATATCCCGCAGGAGCGCATCCTGAAGGAGTACATCGCCGGACCGACGGTCGCGGAGCTCCTCAAAGCGGGACGGCCGGAGCCCGGCTGGCTTGCGCAGGTGCACGCCATGTGCCGCCTGCTGTACCCGGCCGGACTGAATATCGACTACTATCCCACCAACTTCGTCCCGCGCGCCGGAGTGCTTTATTACATTGACTACGAGTGCAATGCCTACGAGGAGCAGTGGGACTTTGTACATTGGGGCGCGCAGTATTGGCGGGGAGCGGAGCAGAAGGAAAACGGTTGAAAGAGAACCGCCCTAAAAGCTCGCTGCATTCGATCTCTGCGGATATGTGTAAAATGTAAAAACGGTAAGTATATCTCAGCGGAATTAGAAGGAACGCCATAAAAAGCGCTATCTGACTGGACTTCCGATCAGATAGCGCCGTTTTCTTTTGCTGGCGAAATTATTCAAACGAGGTATGACCATGAGCAAACTTATATCCTGTCAATTCAACATATGACTGCACAGCCGTTGAAAACGAAGTTGCCGTCAACCGCTTCCAGCGGTCAGAGCGGAACGATCTGATCTACAAGAACCCGCTTGCCTATGCCGATCTGATTCTGAACAGCAAGCTGAATGTCCTGTTTGAATAAACCGACATGAGCATAAACGACAGCGTCCCGGTTCATAATGATTGGGACGCTGCTTATTATATCATTGTATTTTGCGAACTCATTCCTCGAACAGATACAGAAGATATCCGTAACCCTCTGCTTTCATCTTTGCGTAAGGCACAAAGCGCAGGGCCGCACTGTTGATGCAGTAGCGCACGCCATTGGGGGACTCCGGATCGCCGGTGA
>ERZ773227.804-NODE-804-length-26448-cov-131.768348_pt1 | contig 26448 bp, 26 predicted proteins | sample MGYA00580525_ERZ773227 | MGnify/ENA primary metagenome ERZ773227 (study PRJEB29015, sample SAMEA2737782) | human gut metagenome | biome: human gut; feature: human-associated habitat; material: faeces | place: China | collected 2012 ... | reverse complement strand
TTGAATCCAAGACGCTTCATCACGTTACCGATGTTCTGGTTGTTCAGGTTCTGGCAAAGGGCAGGATCCTCTCCCTTCTTCACATGGTCGAAGTCGAGCTGTAACATGTAGGTAGCTTGAGGAAGTCGGCGAGTGGATGGCTCTCCGAAGATTTGATACAAGGGAAGTACGATGGCATCGTAGCTGTCCCATTCATGCTGTTGTTGTTTGGTACAGTTTCCATTTTTTTTAGAATTGTTGTTGTTTATATACTATTCTGTCGTTTCCAACGTTCTCTGAGTAAGAGTGTGGGTGAACACTTGGCGATGAAGTCGGTGAAGGGTGAACCCCGATGCCAACCTTTAGCGTTAATAATGTGTTAAAAACACTATATAACCCATTATAATAGAGACTCTTATATTTCTAGCATGCGCTGTATATACAAAGTTCTTTTTACTAGGGTTCACCCTGGAGCCGAAAAGGTGAATGCTTGGGGCAAGTGTTCACCCCTTCTCGGCGGCAGTAGCAATGTGGTACGCACCTTAAAGGAGGCTGGCCACATGAATGAGAATTCAGTCAAGCATGTCTAAGAGGGTTATGCCAGTCATACCCAGTCCTACTGCCTGCTTCGTTCTTCGCAGAAGAAGCATCACGGCACCAAAGACCAGGTGATGCAGATAATGGACTATCTTGACAACATGGAAGAGGAGTATCACAAGTCCTATCCCGACGATCCCTGCCCGATGGACGGCGGCTATAAAGCGAGCTTCGAAAGGTTTGTGATAGAATCCTTGAGAGCTGAGTGAGGAATGTTGAATTTTCCCACACGGATCTCACTGATCTCACGGATCTTTAGAAACTTACGATTTTTTCGTTCTCAAGCAACATATTCGTGTAATTCGTGCAATTCGTGTTCAGTAAACCCAATAAGAAATTCGCGTGCAGATAAATATCGATTAGATTTTTGAACACGAATCTCTCGAATCTCACGAATCTTCGACTCCTTCGGAGTTTTTCCATTGAGACCAAATGAGAATCCCCGTTGCTTGCAACGACGAAATCTGTGCAAATCTGTGAGAGCTGTGGGAGCTTAAGAAAATATTCAAGAAATCGCTTGGCGTTTTCGAAAGAAAGTCGTATATTTGCAGGCATAAAAATATAAGTTATCGTTATGAGTCGTGTTAAGTTAAACATAGATAAATCCATTCTTGCTTGGGCTATAGAACGCTCAGGTAAGGATTGCTGTGCGTATCTTGAGCAGCATCCTAAGGTAAAAGAGTGGATGGATGATTTGGATAGGCCGACTCTTAAGCAGTTAGAGCGGTTTGCCAAGGAGCTTTTTGTGCCAATGGGCTATCTGTTCTTACCAACCCCTCCTGTCGAGACGATGCCTATACCTTTGTTCCGCCGAATCAATGACAAGCTCGACATCAATGTCTATGATACGGTCAATGAGTTGCAGGAACGACAGGAGTGGTTGAGTGGTTATCTCCATCAACGTGATTTTTCCAAAGTTCCTTTTGTGGGAATTCATCGTGTGGAAGATGGCATTGATAAGGTATGTTCTTCTATGCGCCGAATTCTGGGCTTGCCTGTCAACTGGATGATGGAATATAGCAAGGTGGATGATGCTTTGAGATTCCTGACAGAGACGATAGAAAACCTGGGTGTAGTCATAAGCTATAATAGCGTAGTCGGTTTTAATAATAAGCGACCTATAGCTGTTGAAGAGTGTCGTGGCTTCGCTTTGGTGGATGATTATGCTCCGTTTATCTTTGTCAATAGTAGGGATGCCAAGTATGCCCAGATGTTTACTTTGGTGCATGAATTTGCGCATATACTGACAGGATATAGTGCAGGATTAGGTAATAGCGACATTTCCAGTACGGATATTACGGAACAATTCTGCGATGCAGTGGCTGCTGCATACCTTGTGCCGAAAAACTTGCTGAAAGAAGTCTGGACAGAGGTGGGTGAAAACTATGAGATCTTGTCAAAGAAACTCAAGGTGAGTCGCTTTGTTATCGCTCGATGTGCAAAGGATTATGCCTTGATTACGAAAGAGCATTTCTTTGCTTTATATAAGAAATGGATGGCAGAGCCTCTTGTCCGCAAAGAAATAAAAGGTAGCGGCGGTGATTTCCGTCGTACAGCCATCAAGAGAGTGAGCCGTTTGTTCCTGATACATGTAAGCAATGCAGTAGAGAACAATGCGCTGCTCTATATGGATGCATTCCGTTTGACGGGACTAAAGGGTGATACTTTCCGTAAAGTTGTTGATAGCCCATTCTTCGTATAAGTTCAAAAAGTAGAAAGGAACAGTTATGAGGTATATAGTAGATTCCAATAGTTTTATCACTCCCCATCGAGGATATAGTCCTATAGATGTAGCCAGGAGTTTATGGTCGAAGATTTCGTCATTGGCTTCGGAGCATAAGATATATTCTCTCGATAAGGTTAAGGAAGAATTGTATCTACATGATGACGAGTTGAAGGAATGGATGAAGGCCAATATGCCATCAGATTATTTCTTGTCGTCCGACCATGCTGAAGTCATCACAAAATTGCAAGAGATTATTGCATGGGCTGATAGTCATACTTTCTACACTCCAAAGGCCAAACAGAAGTTCCTCAGAATGGATAAGGCTGATATTTATCTGGTAGCTTTTGCTGCAGTAGCCCCCGAAGAATGGACTATAGTATCCATGGAACGTCCTGCGCCAAGAAATGCTGGCGAGATAAAACTCCCTGATGCTTGTGCCAAGTTTGGTGTAAGATGCCTGATGCTGCAGGATATGTTCAGGGAGATGGGAGAGAGCTACTGATAATGATGTAAATCACCTTTACTACGTAAGGTTTTAACACATTAAGTATTAGTCTACAGACTTTGAGTACCTCATTATTAATGGTGGTTCAACGGAGGGTACGATTATAAAATGGTAGCATAAAATATAAGATAAATAATGGGAAAAGATGAAAATGAAGCAATAGCTTCAAAAATAATGCAAGTTCTGCAAGATGCAATCTTCGCTCTTCAACAAAATCAAGCCGAGACGATGGGACAGACCTTGTATCGTCCAAATGCACAAAGTAGTTTTAAGCAATGTGATATATACGAGTTAGCTGGCAAAAATGACAATGTCGCTACTCTGCAATTTCGTAAAGGCTCAGAGTCTTCACAATTATACGGAGAAAATCTCACAGTTTGTTTTGAATACACTTTGAAGGAACGTCAGGCATTAGTGGTCGACAAGAATAGCTTGAATGATGAACTTTATGTAAAGGCCAAAGACTTGTTATGTGATCTAGGTGAGGATGAGCGTAATAGGCTTGCCACAAAAGGTATTTTGTTGGAAGATATAGTTGAGATGGTGGTTTCTCCTTCTATAAATGAACATAATACTTTTACTAGTAATGACAAACGTGACATCAAAACTCTCAAGGTAGAAATGTCGGCATCTAGCAATGGAGGTGATATAACTTGGATGTATGGCTTCTTAAAAAAAATGAAAGATGATGGTGTCGCTTTGACTCCAGAAGAAAATGCTGACTATTTAGCTTATAAGTTAGTTTTAGATAAGGCTAGTCTAACTGATGAGGAGAAAAGTAGAATCTTCGACGAAAAAGGTGCATTAAAAGACAACGACGTGTCTTTAGCTTATCTTCTTTGGAAAAAACAAGCAAAGTTGTTAAATGGTAATGATATGGAGAATTTAATAAAGCTCCAAATCATAAAGATTCAAGAACGCTTTAAAAAAACTGCGGATGAACTAAAAAAAATGGGGCTCAGCTGGGAGAAATTGGCAGAGATTAGCAAAGATAAGGCATTGTTGTTGTATAAAAAAGTTACAACTTTTCGTGAAGTTCGTTATAATGTAACAGGCAAAAACTTGCTTTATTGCAATTTTGATTCTTTCCTTCATGTCTATCTAAGGCATGTGGAGGATTTAAAAGTCTCGAATCAATTTGAAAATCGTGATAAGTTTCAATTGCATGAAGAAGATGTTATGATAGTCATGGGGCATGTGATGGAAGCCTTGAATGATGAATATCAGAAATATAAGAATGAACATCCCGATGGGCGTTTTTATCGAGCAGGTAAGATGGCATACTATTATAATGGTGATTATTATAATGTTTATGTGAACTCTGATGGAAGCATATCTACGTTTTATAAAGGAAGTGGGAACTTTAATGCAAATAAACAATGATACAACCAAAGATTTCAGTAGTGACGGTATGCTATAATGTCATCTTTGTAATTGGGATGTTGCCCTTCCGTCATTGTTTATGCCCCAGGCGGTCCCATCCCGCATAATCTGGCGAAGACCTTTGATGGTCCGCCAACCTTATAGCGTAGCGGTTCTGAGCACCGAGTAGGGCGGTTACATCCTCTCGTTCCTGAGGAAAGAGAGACTTGGTGAGAAAAGTGGAGCCTTCTTTAAGGTTAAGGAAGGACGGGTAGGTTTTCGAAAGTCTCAATGGGTACATGAGTTTACCGATAAGTATCCTGTTTGGGAAGAAAGTATGATAGGGGATAGGGCAAGGAGCATGGCTGCCTTGTATTATCATAAGATATTAAAAAATTAATGGTAGGTTAGGATATGAACGAAGACATTATACGATTTTTGAACGAATATGCAAAACTCCCATCTCCCCAGTATGCAGTCTTGCTAAGGGGAAAGTGGGGATGCGGAAAAACTTACTTTGTTAAGCATTGGCTTGAAGAATTTGATAAGTCAGACAAGTTGCCAGCTAATGAGAACAGCATCGAACTGAAACCAATATATGTTTCACTCTTTGGTATGAGAGAAATCTCAGATATCAAATCAGCCATTGATAGATGCGTGAATCCATTCTTCTATACCAAGGCTGGAAAAATGCTAAAGATTGCTGGACGTATTGCAAGCAAGATAATCTTCAAGACAGAACTTGATATAGATAAAGATGGAAAAAGTGAAACATCATTCTCTGGAGCGTTGGATTCTCTATCCATTTTTGAGAATGATAATAAAGATGAAGTTAAGGGTGTAAAGTTTATTATCTTTGATGATCTGGAACGATGTCAGATACCGATGAAGCAATTGCTCGGTTTCATAAACTATTTTGTGGAGCATTGTGATTGTCATGTTGTCGTTGTAGGTGAGGAGAAATATCTGGATGATAAGACCCTGCATGATTTGCTCGAATTCAAGGAAAAGATAGTTGGTAGAGAGTTTGAAATACTCCCAGATATAGAAGCTGCCATAAAGCTATTTGTTTCAGAACCTATGATGGCAACTGATTTCCTCAGTAAAGAAACTGGGATGATTCAACTGTGCTTTGAGTGCAGTGCAACTCTTAATTTGAGGTTGTTGCGTCAGTCACTTCTGGATTTCAGTTCGTTGATTTCGGCTTTGCCATCCAAGCTGGTAGAAGATAATCATGACTATTTGCGTTCATTGTTGTCTTGCTATATTGCTGTTTATGCAGAATATCGAAATATAGACAATCGTGGTTATATTGTCGATTGGGAAAATTGTGCAGTGAAGGCTTTTGTTGATACCAAGGATGAAGAATCGCAGAAGATTAGGAATCTGATGGGGAAATATAACAGAGTTAATAGCCTTAATCAGTTTGAAGCTTTGAGCAGTGAAATGGTTCCCAAGATAGTAGAACATATAGAAAAAGGACTTAGTCTGGCTCCTATGTTTGAAAAGATTCTGTCTCAGAAATCAAGGAAGCTTACAGCTTTGGAAAGATTAGGTTCATATTGGGACAAGACGAATGAAGAATTCGATGAACTATTTGACTCATTGGTTATGGAATTGAAGGATGGTACTATATCCGAGCCAGCAAATATAGGTAAATCTATAGGTTATCTAGGATATTTCGATGCTATGCATTTTCGTGAATTGCCAGAGAAAGCCATCTCTGATATAAAGAACAGATTGTTGGATACCTATCAATCTTGTACCACTTTGCAGGATTTATTTAAATGTCACTATCAATTTATCCAGGGGTACAATTTTGTAAGGGTACGTGACAAAGACCAAATGAAAACAAAATGTATCATTGAATCTATAACAGAACTTTTTGAGAGGAAGAAGGAAGCTTTGCCCGATGATATGCAATTAGCTCTGCGTCAACTATCAGATGAGAATGTAGAGAGTTTAGCTTATATAGATTCTGGTAGCTATCCTGATCACTCTTCTAGTTTTAGAATGCGTCCAATCTTTGCTAAGGAAAATCCACATCAACTCTTTGATTCACTATGCAAGATGAGCAATAGGGGGCGTAATGCTTTTAGCCAATTTCTTGCATACCATTATGAATTTCATGTGAATTGTGATTTTTCAGATACATTTAAGCCAGACTATGATGTATTGGTAGAACTGAGATATTTGGTTATGGAAGAAGCAAAATCGAAAGTCTCGATAGAGAAATGGTCGTATGATGGATTGATAGAGGGATTGGATAAATCCATCAGAAGGGCGAATGGAGAGTCTAGGATAGAATAAATATATAATAAACTTGCTCCCTTTTTAAAGTGGGCTCTTTAATTGGAAAATAAAATCTACAAGTATTAGATGTACAAAGATACACAAATCATAATCATGGCCGGCGGAGTAGGTAGCCGCTTTTGGCCAATGTCAACCCCCGATTACCCAAAGCAATTCATTGATGTGATGGCACCTTCTTTCTATACCTAACAGGAGAAAGAAGTAGTCGGCAAACTCTTCCCAACCTGCGAAAAGATAAGTATTGACTATGCCGTGATGGAGAAGTCGAAGGAAATCTATACCTTTCCAGCCGAGTTTGGATGGCTATATTGTAGCTGAGAAGAATGGACAACTGCTTGTCTGCTCCTTGAAGGGGAAGCAGAGGATTAAGGAATTTGGGAAATGTATTGTAAATACTCAGTCTGATATTTATCTTATTATGCGAATATGAAAAAGGAATACTTATTTAAATATAGATCTATAGAAAATATTGATAGAGATTTGTTGATGCTAGCTGGAGATTCTTTTTATGCAGCAAATATCAAAAATCTAAACGATGACCAAGAATGTTTCTTAGATGGACAGGTTTTTGTAGATTCTTTGCAGGCTTTACTAAAAATATTTCCAAAAAGTGGAACACCTATAGAAAATGTAAAGATAGCTTTTGATAATTATGTCTCTTGCCGAGAGAAAGTTGGTATATTCTCTTTAAGTAAAAATCCTTGCGTGGGGATGATGTGGGCTTTATACGCTTCTATGAGGCAAGGGTATTGTATCATATATAATAAGGATGCTTTATTGAAAGCCCCAGATAGTATTTATCAGAACGATAGAATCATGCTTGAAGTGAAATATTCAAAAAAAGCACCAAAAGCAGATTTGCGCGATATTTCTAATGGTAGACTCCCGCAAAAATTGTTTGGTACAAAAGAAGCAGGATGGTCTGCTGAGGAGGAAGTTAGGATTGTTACAGACAAGTTTGGAATGCAAAGTTTGGTACCTTCTGCCTTACATGGTATAATCTTTGGCTCGGAAATGTCTGATAAAGACAAAGATAAAATCAAGGATACTCTTAAAAATAGAAATGTTTGCTTTTATCAGCTACAGCGTAAAAAGAATGATTATGGTTATGAATATGTTCTTGACGAGAAGTTTGAATTTTCGTCAGACTTAGATGTTTGCACCTATTTATCTCCCATAAAAACAGAATGTGGCGTAACAGATAATTTTTTTGTAAAATTGACGGTTTCTCCAACAACCAAAGAATGGCTTGTTTCTTTCTTGAAAAACTTCAGAAAGAAGTATGCTGATGGAAATCGTCAATGTAATATTTGGATTTTTGATAAAGATACTCCCATTGAACAAATGGATATTCAGAGTGAATATTTTGAAAATCATCTGCTTGCAGAATGGACTATCGGAATCAAGGAGGAAGAATTAGATAGCTTTGTGAAACTCTAAAAATAGATATACATGGAAACAGTAAAAGTATTAAATATAGATATTCTGAACATTACTCGTCAGGAACTCTTGGAGAACCTGAAGGAGGGTGTTCTTGTGACTCCTAATCTTGACCATCTGATCAAGTTTCAGAAGGACAAGGAGTTTTATAATGTGTATCAGAAGTCGGAATGGGTGGTGTGTGACAGTAAGATTATTTGATGCATATGGCTTGTTTGATGCGAGCAAAAATACAACTTTATTTTGAAACAACAAAAGATTTTCTTTGATTTCTTGCGATTCAGCATCGGTTCTGCCAAGGAAATACCTGGTTCTTTGAAGGAGGCGGATTGGAAGGAACTGTATGCTATTGCCAAGAAGCAATGCCTGGTGGGTGTTCTCTTTGATGGTATCAAGAAACTACCTGTGGAACATGTAGGGATGAAGAAGGAACTGCTGCTCCAATGGATGGCGGAAAGCCAGATGTTGGAGAAGGCGAATGTTCGGCTGAACGATGCTGCCATCCAGGTTTCTGAGTGGTTCCGAAAGAAGGGATTTAGAACCTGTATCCTAAAAGGGCAAGGGAATGCATTGTTGTATCCCAATCCTTATTCCCGGACTCCTGGCGATATTGATATCTGGGTGGAAGGTGGAGATAAACGGGTTATCTCCTTTGTCCGCTCTATCTCGCCTCATGAAAAGGCGTGCTATCACCACATAGAGTTTCCATCGTATAAGGGTGTGGAGGTGGAAGTGCATTATCGGCCTAGCTTCCTGTTGTGTTTCTGGCATAACAGAAAGCTTCAGAAATATTATGAGAGGGTGAAGGAGGAGCAGTTCTCGCATCTGGTGATGTTGGGGGAGCAAGGGGAGATTGCGATTCCGACAGTTGAATTCAATCTCATCTTCCAGTTGACTCATATCTATGCTCATCTGATGAATGAGGGGATTGGGTTAAGGCAACTGGTGGATTATTACTATGTTCTTTGCGACTTTTATAAAGTCTATCAAAAAACTTCGAAAATCACCCCGTCCCTCTTTACCCTTAAAGAGGGCTCCACCTCTCACCCCGACCCTCTCACCCTCAGGGGAGAGGGAGGAAACCGCCCTACTCGGTGCTCGGAACCGCTACGCTCTAAGGATGGCGGACCATCAAAGGTCTCGCCAGATTGTGCGGGATGGGACCGCCGGGATGCTATTGGGGATATGACTTCTGCAACTGCTTCTACTTCTACTGACACTTCTGCTACTGCTGCTCGCTCTTCTTTTGCTGCCAATTCTTCTGCAGCTATCGATAGGGTGCAGAAGGAATTGAAGGAGTTGGGATTGTGGAAGTTTGCCGGGGGTATCATGTATATCATGCAGGAGGTGTTCGGCATGCCTGCCTCTCGGCTTATTGTTCCTCCGAATGAGAAGTATGGTAGGTTTGTGCTGAATGAAGTGCTGGAAGCCGGGAACTTCGGAAGGCATGATGCCCGGAATCGGTTTGGAAGGTCACAGCTTGGACATAATCTCCAAAGGGTGTATAGGGATATGAGGCTCGTGAGGTATTTTTCTGGGGAGGCGCTATGCGAACCTTTGTTTCGCATTTGGCACTTCTTCTGGAGGCTAAAATATAAAAAATAAATTAATCAAATAATTAATTGAAATAACTCTGTTTATGTTTATCGAAATGCAGATAGGTAATCAGTTAGATGAGAATGACTGTCTGCACTTCGATTATCAATGAAAATCATAATGAAGAAAAAAGTATTTGTAAGCGGTTGCTATGACCTGCTACATTCTGGTCATGTGGAGTTTTTCCAGCAGGCATCTCAGTATGGTGACCTGTATGTGGGTATCGGATCGGATGCTACTTATCTGGAGTATAAGCATCGCAAGCCTATGTTTCCGCAGGAGGAAAGGCTATTCATGGTCAAGAATATCAAGGCGGTAAAGGATGCGTATATCAATGAGGGAAGCGGAGTCATCGATTTCCTGCCTACTCTTGATAAGGTGAAACCGGACGTGTTTGTGGTGAACGCTGAAGGTGGGTCTGATGAGAAACGTAGGATCTGTAAGGAAAGGGGCATCGAATATGTCGAACTCCAGCGCACTCCTCATGCTGGTTTGAAGGCGCGGTCTTCTTCTGACTTGAAGAAGGCGTTATTGAACGTATCTGATAATTCGGTACAAGAAGTGGGGATTCCTACCCGTCTGGATCTGGCTGGTACTTGGATTGATCAGCCTTATGTAAGCATGTATCATCCGGGATGGGCGATTACCATCTCGCTGGAACCGACCTTTGAGGTGCGCGACCGCTGCGGTCTGTCTACCTCTACCCGTAAGATGATTCAGAAGATATGGCCGGTGAAGTTGCCGAAGATGGATCCGGAGATGCTTGCCCGACTGGTATTCTGCTTCGAGAACAATCCGGAGCGTCATGACGGTATCATCTCGGGTGCCCAGGATTCTATCGGTATCTGTGTTCCCGGTCTGGTGCGTCATTATTATGACAACAACTTCTGGCCGGAGAAGATAGAGAGTACGCAGGATGAGATGACCCTCCGTTTCCTGGAAGACCATCTGGTGATGATTCCGATGGAACCGAGAAGACCGGGATGCAGTGTGGTGGAAGGTAAGGATATCACGCCTGAGAAGGTGAAGGCGCTGGCTGATGCTGCTGATGTCTGCTGGAAGGCGATTCTGGCGCACGACCTTGATGCATTTGCGGCAGCATACAGGGCATCTTTCGAGGCCCAGATTGCAATGTTCCCGGGTATGGTGAATCCGTCTATCAACGGTGTGATAGAACCGGAGGCGAGTGTACAGCCGATGATTGACCGCTACAGCAACATGGAGGAGGTTCTGGCATGGAAGATGCCGGGAGCCGGTGGCGGCGGTTATCTGGCACTGGTAGTAAAGGACAGTCTTAAATTTGCTGAGAATCATGACGAAGCCATCCATCTTCAGATACGAAGGGCATAACTATCTGGTTCCCTTCCTCATCATCAGCAGTCTCTTCTTCATGTGGGGCTTTGCCCATGGCATCCTGGAGGTGCTGAATCCGCATTTCCAGGAGTCGTTCCATATCAGCAAGGCAATGTCGGCCTTGACGCAAGCTGCTGTCTATGGTGCCTACTTTCTGATGGCACTGCCTGCCGGATGGATTATCCGGAAGTGGGGCTACAGGAGGGGAGTGATAACAGGATTGGTTCTCTTCGGTATCGGTGCTCTGATGTTCATACCGGGAAGCAGAATCAACAGTTTCTACTTCTTCGTTCTGTCGCTGTTTGTGATAGGATGCGGACTGACCTGTCTGGAAACGAGTGCGAATCCTTATACTACGGTACTGGGACATCCTGACAAGGCGGAGAGCAGAATCAACCTGTCGCAGTCGCTCAATGGTATCGGATGGATTGTGGGACCGCTGGTTGGCGGTCAGCTTCTGTTCTCGGGTGTCAACATTGCCATTCCTTATGCTCTGGTGGGTATCTTCGTGCTTGCTGTGGCGCTGGTCCTGTCAAGAATCAAGTTGCCGGACCCAAGGAGAGCGCATGAGGCGGATACGAACGAGATGGTGGAGGAGAAGCCGATGCGAGTGATGGCATTCGGTTTCGGTATGCTAACCTTGTTTCTTTATGTGGCAGCCCAGACGGGTGTGAACAGTTTCTTCATCAACTATGCTGAGGAGAGCATTCATATAGAGAAGCAGACTGCCAGTCTGTATCTCGCCTTTGGCGGAATGGGGCTGTTCTTTATCGGCCGACTGGCTGGTGGTGTCATCATGAATTATATCCAGCCAAGGCTGGTGCTGCTGGTCTGTGCCATCCTCACCTTTGTTGCCACACTGATTGTGGTGGTATGTAGCGGTACCTTATCTCTCATTGCGTTCTTCGCCCTGTATCTGGGAGAGAGCATCATGTTTCCGACTATCTTCTCGCTGGCATTGAGGGATGCGGGTACAAAGACCAAACTTGCCTCTTCATTGCTTATCATGACGATAGTGGGTGGTGCGGTTGCTCCTGTAATCATGGGGTATATTGCGGATACTATGGGCAGTATGGCGATTGCATTTCTCATACCGCTGGTTTGTTATGGGGTGATTGGAGGGTATGCGCTTTCGAAACGCCACGTTCCTCTTTAAATAAAAGGATTTTTTCGAAAATCACCCCGTCCCTCTTTACCCTTAAAGAGGGCTCCACCTCTCATCTCGGTCTTCTCCCCTCAGGGAAGAAGAGGGAAACCGCCCTACTCGGTGCTCGGAACCGCTACGCTCTAAGGTTGGCGGACCAAAGCGGTCTTCGCCATTTTTTGCGGGATGGGACCGCCTGGGAATAGCAGTTTACAGTTAATAGTTTATCGTTTACAGTTGATTTTGTAGTAATTCGCTGATGAGTTGCAGATTTCTTTTGATTTTCTTGGTGGTTTCGAGGAAAAAGCGTATTTTTGCGGCAGATTGCAATTAAAGAATTTAAAAGGAGAACTATTATGGATACATTAGATAAAGAATTTTGGGAAAAACGTGAAGCTGCTATGAAAAGATTTATGGCGGCAAAAGAGCGTAAAAAGGCTCGTGTAGCTGAAATTACTAAGAGCCTTTGTGAGGAATATAAGGAACGAACGGGGGTATATCCTAAATATATAAATGTTTGGTAATGAAACCACTTCCTTTGGATATAATTAATGCTTCTGCTCCTTATGAGGTTTATTGGCATGAAACGTCTCGAACTTATCGCTTTAAAAGTGATTTTGGTGTGGTACTTGCTATTGGCTTTGATGATGATGACATCATTGAAAATGCAGAATCATATGTCTTTTCTATCATCAATGTAAATAAAATACCTTCTCCACGAGACTTGAAAATGCGTGATACGGTGATGCTTATCATAGAGAACTTCTTTAATATGAACGAAGCAGCTCTCTTGTATATTTGTGAGAGTGGGGATGGTAAGCAGCATATGCGAAGCCGTCTGTTTGAATATTGGTTTTCCTCTTATCAAATGAAAGATAAGTTTATTTTGATGCCTGTCAGTATCGAAGATATGGAGGGAATTGAAAATTTTGCAGCTTTAATTATTCGAAAAGATAATCCGAATGTTTTAGATATTGTTGCAGAATTTTCAAACACTGTGGCTATGTTTAGGGTAAAACCTAATAGTCATGACTAATTTCTTTTGATATTCTTGATGGGCTTAAAAGTCTTTACGACCCCTTCGGTTCCCCTTGTAGGGGACAGAAACCTTCCTTACCGTTAAGGAAGGCTCCACCTCTCATCTCGGTCTTCTCCCCTCAGGGAAGAAGAGGGAAACCGCCCTTAGTGCTATATTTGCCCCACCTGTCCCTCCCCTGCGGGAGGGTCCTTACCCTATACCCAAGCCCTAAATCCCTACCATAGGGATTAGGGATGTAACCGCCCTCCGGTGCTCAGAACCGCTACGCTCTAAGGTTGGCGGACCATCAAAGGTCTTCGCCATGGTTGTGCGGGATGGGACCGCCTGGGGGTAAAAGCTTTGTGTAAGCAGATTCATTAATCAATATAACTACACAATTATGTATACATTTTTAGATAACATGTTCAAGGTGCTCAAAGTGGCAGCTAATAATGAACAACAGAAAGATTTGGCGGCTTTGGCGATTTGTGGGAACAATTTGGAAGCTATTGATGTCCTGCAAAGACTCCATCAGTATTGCTTGAATATTGGCGACTTGCAACATGCTGAAGAAATTCAGCAAGAGATCATCAGATGCCAAAATGAGATTAGTAAAGAGGTTTTGGAAAAGGTATTGAGAAGCAGAAATAGTACAAAGCCATAAGTGTTCTTTTACCTTTGTATCTATTAAGCAACTTTGACTATCAGAATTCTGAGTGCAAAGGTAAAAGAACACTTACGATTTAAAATATAGAAAGCAGATTATTTTTTGAATCTGCAAGATATTGGTAAGGTTGGAATCAGAAAGTTGGTTGATTTTATCATGCTGCTTCGTAGAATCAGAAAGAGTTTGAAGGAAATTAGACCGGACTTGGTATATGTAACACCTAATGCCTGTGGCGATGCCTTCTATAAAGACTATATCGTTAAGGGAATTAAGGTGATTCTCTTGTTTGAATGTTTAGATAGTGATGTCATGAAGTATGTAATAATGTGTGAGTAAGACATAATATGAAACTGATATATTGCTATATAGCGCACTTTCGCAATATCGAAAACCAGGAAGTATCTCTTTCTAATGAATTCGAATGTCATTACCATGATTCTAAGCTGCTTATTGAAAAGCAGGAAAAGAATCCATTGATGGATTACATTTATGATAATGGGTTCATGAGTAATATAAAGATCATTGTCGGAAAAACTGGGTCTGGTAAAACCAATTTCCTGCAACTAATTGGTATGGACGAATGGCGCAGAATAGAGTCTGATGCTAGTGATGCTTATCTGTTGTTGTATAAAATGCATGATGGAAATGCCTTTTTTGCTGAGGAAGTAGGTCTTGGTCATAAGAAACGTGCATATTATTTCACATATGATTTTGACAAGCATGTGGTTCTTTCCACTACTCCTGCAACTAAAGCGGATAAAGATAATACGTATATAGTCAATGCCTTTGATAGATATGCTTTTGCAAACTGTCCTTACGAAGATGAAAGGCAGGAAGGGGTGTATCATACTGATACATTTATCCCAAGAATAATTGCTCAATATGGTAAGGCAAGTATTTCTATGGAATGTGATTTCTTAAAAGAGTACTTGAGTCATTTTGCAGAAGAAAGTATCAAAAGAAAGGCCTCTTTGGTTATTAAATGGAATAACTGGCAGAATAAAATCCATTCTGATTTGGATGAAAAACTGGTAAAAAAAGAGTATTGGACATATAAGGATAGAGCGAAAGAGCAAAAGGAAAAGAATCTTCGTAGCGGGCAATACGACAAGCCAGTACAGTTTGATAAGAAATCTACTCCCAAGAGTCGTTTTATACATGACTTGATGGTAGATTTTGCCATATATTTGCGTAAGTGGGCTGAACAGGTGGATTATGAGTTTCCTGAAAAATACTACAGATATGCCGGCATGGTATATGATTTGGGAGTTGAAGCCCCTAGAGAATTGCCTGATGGAGAGAAAATAGGTATTTTGAAACGTATTGATTGGTTATGCCAATATATTGATTACCATACTGATGAAGAAACCAGTAATCGAGGACTTGTTTGGCAGATTGGTTCTGATATTAGAGATTTTTTCCATCTTTTAAGTAAGATGGATGACAAATACTTCACAGATACAGAGTTCTCTATACCTGTAATGGATATAGATATTAGTGAAAAATCTGTGATGGGCGAAGTGTTTGAACGGATGGAGCAATATCGACCAGACGAAATTGGTGTTTTTACAAAATGTCTGTTACCTTATCATTGGACTTATGTAAGTTCTGGTGAGTATCAATATGCTAAGATATGGGGCGTGTTGGAAGAATATGGAGTAAAAGTTAAAATATTGACGCAAGGACAAAAATATTCGGAAGCCATTCAGCCTAATCTCATTCTTTTGCTGGATGAACCTGAGAATTATATGCACCCGGAAATGTGCAGGACTTTCATTAGAAATCTAAATGTCTTGCTAAGTAAACGTGACCAAAATTCAGAATTGCAAGTTCTGATTAGTACTCATTCACCATTTATGCTATCTGATGTTATGGCATCCCAGGTTATCAAGATGAACTATGATGAGTATGGTAGGTGTATTATCTCAAAAAGTGAGAGACCTTATTATGCTGCCAATGTTCATAGTATTATGGCAGATGGCTTCTTTTTAAAATATACCATCGGGGAACAGGCTCGTATTTTCTTGGAAGATAAGTTTGAACTGTTAAAATCATTGGTATCTAGGAAAAGTGAGCTTTCTTTATCAGAAAAAGAGGAACTTACGATGATTCGCCAATTGATTCCGAATATAGGTGATGCATTGATTCGTCATTGTTTCAGTATGTTGTTGGAAAAGTTGCAATAAGATGATAAGACTATTATTCCCGAATATAGAAGAATTGAAGCAGCTTCATTATGAAGCGGTAAAAAGTTATGTGGCTGATATCATGCGCAAGGAACAACGCAAGGACTTTTATCAGAATGTTATAGTTCTTCCTGGATTTGAAAGTTATGACAAGGAGTATGATTTTAGACATGACACTTTTGATTGGCTCAAACAATTTGTGCTGGCCGATTGCTCGACTCTTGCCAGTTGGGTGGCTAATTGCCCTAAGCTCCTGAAATTTGATTATATGAAGAAGGTGTATATAAACAGATTCTCAAATGGTATCTCGAAATATGTTGACCGGCAAGAAACCTATAATTCGTATGCTTTGTTTGAGAAGATGAATTTGAAGGTTTGTCCATATTGCGAGCATGAGTTTCTGGATGTAGTTGAAGTGATGCAGGGTACTCAGACGAAACGTACTATAGAGTTTGACCATTTCTATCCTAAAGGGAGTGATGAGTATCCAGCTTTGGCTATGTGTTTTTACAATTTGATACCAAGTTGTAAATCTTGTAATCAGCTAAAAATGACGAATCCGGTAGCTGCTAATCCTTATGAGGCTAATATAGAAAATCTTTCTTATTTCTATTCAAACCAACTGATTGGTGTGAATTATACTGCAGTATCAGAAACAGACTTCACAATCGGGCTTCATACAGAGGGTAATATGGTGGTTAATCAAGATACCCTAGGTTTAGAACAAAGATATCAAAGTCTGAATTCTACTGCTTGTCAATTGCTGAAGAACAAACAGAACTTCGATGATGATAAGTTGGCAGAGATGGAGCGTATGGGATTTGGAGCGGTAGAGGAACTAAAGCGTTCATTCTTTGGCAAACCCAGAAGCGAGGCTTTGGGTACAGAGCTGCATACAAAGATGAAAGAGGATTTAATTGGGTATTAAAGTATATAATGGCCAGAATGGGTAAGGGATACCAGTTGGAAGATTTTCTCCCAGACTTCGCTATCTAGCATGAAGTAAGGAATAGCTTTCCTACTATCCTCTGCAAAATAGAAAAACAGATGTTTGATGCCTGGGGCTATGGCATACCTTGTGTGGTTACTCCTGTAGGTGGTCTGCCTGATGTTATTAAAGAAGGAAAGAACTGCCTCACTTTCCCATTTGATGATGTGGATGCGCTTACCATGCAGCTTCGAAAACTGATGGAATCTCCTGATCTTCTCAGGAATATGGCTGAATATTCTAAAAGCTTCGGAGAGAGGGTGTTCGCTCCTGTTATGGTGAATGAGAGCATTGAGAAATTATATGAGGAAATATTTAAAGCTTAATCTTGATTTTTAAGTATCAGATTTGAGACAAAGGTTATAGTTATGTCCGTTTCATCAACAGTTTTTGGTTATCATGTTCAATATCTCTATACGTTGTATAGAATGATAGAGTCTGCTGATTCTAAAGAAGTATTCGTGCCCGAAGGAAGAGAAGATTTAGACATATATTTAAATGACCAAATTATCGAAACCATACAGGTGAAGTGTTATTCTGGGACAATCGTGTATTCTGATCTGTTTTCCAAGGGTAAATCTACTTCTTTGTTTTCTCGTGGTAAGGATAGTTTAGATGAAAATTCAAATGTAAAAATATCATTCGTGGCGGTTGGACATGGCAATGATAAAGGAGTGATTTCTGATAGATTGACGAAGGTGTCCTCTCTTGTAAAGTCGCTCAAAAAAGAGGAAACTCTTCATTTGGATTATGCTTCTTCCAAGGAGCTTGCTGCAAAAATATTATGGCAGTCTAAATCGCAAGGAGAGTTGGAAAATTATGTTGAATCCGTTTTAAAAAATCGATTTCCATCTATTGATCCTTTAATAGTAAAGGATTATTTGGTTCAGTGGATTTGTTATCTTGTGATAAATAAAATGTCTGCTACTTATGATGATTTATGTTGTCAGGTAGGACAGATTATAGCGTTTTCTGTGCGTCAAAAGGAATTCTTTACTCAATTTGGACTAACAGTAATTCCACTTTTTCAGTCAGTTTGTCAGGAAGATGTTAATTCTGAAATATCTTATTATCAAGGTATATCTGCTAAGGAAATACATATTGCCAAAAATTATGATGTTGTCAGAGAAGAAAAGTTGCAACAACTCTATGAGAAGCTGAAAGACAATAATCTTGTTTTCATAACGGGTGTCTCAGGTTCTGGCAAAAGTAGTTTAGCATATCGTTATTTGAAGATTTGTGGTACTCCTTTACGATACGAGATTAAATATGTAAATCGAAATAACATATCGCAGATTATTGCCACCATCAAAGATATTTCGAAAGGCTTGAAGAGTGAAGCTTTTGTATATTTAGATGTGCTGCCATACGATACTTCATGGATTCAAGTGGTAAATGAAATAGAGGATACTCCTTTTGTTAAATGCTTAGTAACAATCCGGCAGGATGATTGGAATAGGTGTAAAAACAAGGTTAATGAGAAACTTCATTATTCTACTCTTGCCTTAGATTTAACCGAATCTGAGGCAAAGGATATCTTTAATCATCTATGCGATAGAGGATTGTGCCATATTGATATATTTGAAGAGGCTTGGAATGAATCCGGACATCCTCAAACATTGCTTGAATATGTGTATTTCTTGACACATGGTGTTCCTCTAAGGGCAAGAATCTCTGAACAGATAGGAAGACTTGATCATGTAAATGCCTCCTTTCTTCAGTATATATCTGTCTCGAATGTCTTGCAGGGAAATATCTCAGTGAATGCCATTCGGAACTTGTGTCATCTTTCTCCAATGGACCTGTCTCGATGTATAGACCAAATGAAAGGTGAATTCTTTGAGTATAATGGTGAAGGATTTTCTGATGTTCACCCCATTAGAACTCATATCATAGTTGAAGAGATATTTAGGAATTATAGAAATGGATTAGGAGAAATCGGTATGGAATTATTCGAGCATATTAATGAAAACACAAGTCCTCTGTTTCTTATGACCCTTATAGATGAAGGAAAATATACGCCTGATTCTCTTTTACGTGAATTGGAGGGTAAGAAGATAAACTCTATGCAAGCGTATATTGTGGCAAGAACATTGGTGTGGTGTGGAGTTAAACATTATATTGATAATAATCAAGCCGCATTTGATTGGTTAAGGCAAACTGCGCCTCTTTGTTGGCAATACTTAGTGCCTGTTAACTTTACGGAAATTGAACTTGATGAATCTGTTGATAAATTGTTTGGAAGCCCAATAGGTCTTACGATGGATGATGTAAGAAAAAAACTTTCTTTGCAGACTGAGGTTTATTTCTATTTATGTAAATGGCTTGATAGTTCCATTTCTTTGGAAAAGCCTAAAGAGTGGCGTGACTATTTTTGGTTGGCAAAATTCTTAACGATATGTAATTTGCAGCTTTCTTATAAGCCAGAGTTTGTTGATTTTAAGATAGATGCTAAAGCTCCTAATAATTTGGAAGAGATGGCAGATGTTCTTCTTGGACTGAAATTGGCTGGTTACGATTCTACCACATTTAGTCAGCTGGAAGAAAACTTCGTTAAGCAATTTCGCATCCAAAATAATATCTTGGAGTTTGATATTTGTGAAAATGAGGTTAAATGTCTTACTTTCTTAGACTATTTTACTGCAGGGAAACAATTTGAAAATGGAGATGGAGATATAATGCATCGCATTAATCTGCATCATATTGATTTGCTGAGAAAAGCATTTCCAAATGCAGATGTATATCATTCAGAGATCATAAAAGATGAGATTTTTGAAGATATAGATTTGACTTTTGAAAAGCATATTAGTAGAGAAAAGTTACCGCTTGATGATATGCAAGAACCGCGCACAATGATGGTGCATTTGTATGAAAAAAGCTATGTCCTTCCTTCCAGAAAGGCTTATTGTGATCAATTGATAACTTTGCGTAAGCTATTTGTTGATGTAATAAAAGAATATTGGCAAGGTATTGATGACATTCATCGAGTAGGAAAGGCGTACAATGCCAAAATGGATCAAGTTTCTAATGATGTGTGTGATAAGATTTTAAATACTCACATAGAGTTGCCTGTAACTGAAATAAATAGATTCGGATTAGGTTATGAAATTAACAAAAAGGAGAATGAAGATCAAAGTGCAAAAGATAATTTGAAGAAATTAAACTCCTTGTATTCTCATTATTCTACTGATTTGACAATCTTCTTCAGACAGTGTTACCAGCCTTCAGGTGGCTTCATCAATGATGTTCAAAGAATGACGATGATATTGCTGGATGCACAGGATAAGTTGAAAAAATTGCAAAGCTTATTTCATCAGGTTTTTGATGGTTATGTTGATGTCGTTGAGATCAAGCAACTTGATGAGAGAGAAAAACAGCAGATGACGTGCCTTATTGCAGTTTATAATTGGTTAGCTCAAAACCAGCCTTATATGTCTTGCAGGCAGTTATTAAAGCAGATAAAACCAAAGAAACTGACGGCTACTCAAACATCTGAAGTCAACAATGAGGTTATAGATAATCCGTCTCAAACTATAGTTGACTCTATTGAAGATTTGGAAAATCTTCGGAATATGCAATTGAGAGATATTTATAATAGATGCTCTCATCTTGATGACTTATCTATCCAAATCGTTGATAAGTATATAAAACGCTATGATGATACTATAGAGGGTAGGAGAAATTGTGTTTTATAGTTAACTGTATTTTGCTGCTATCGTCAAAATAGATAACGATAGGTTGGCAAGAAAAATAAAGTCCTTACTTAACTCTCTGCTATTGAAGAGAATGAAGCAGTTGGAAAACAATCAAAAGACAATATGAGGTTATCTTGTGATCCCAACAGTGGAGTTTAATATTATCTTCTAATTGACTCATATCTACTCGCATCTGATGAATGAGGGGATTGGGTTAAGGCAACTGGTGGATTATTACTATGTTCTTTGTGACTTTTATAAAGTCTATCAAAAATCTTCGAAAATCACCCCGTCCTCCCTTACCCTTAAGGGAGGCTCCACTGCTTTCCCCAAGCCCCTTTCCAATGGTCTTTACACCCCCTTCGGTTCCCCCGTTTCCGGGGGACAGAAACCTCAGGGGACAGGGGATGTAACCGCTCCTCCTCGTCGCTCGGAACCGCTACGCTCTAAGGTTGGCGGACCATCAAAGGTCTTCGCCATGGTTTTGCGGGATGGGACCGCCTGAGGAGAAGAGAGTTTATAGTCAACAGTTTATAGTTGGTAGTTTACAACTTATATCCAGGGAATTTGATGATAAGTTACAGATTTATTGTGAATTTTTGGTATTCAAAAATATGTTTATAGGCATAGCCCAATCAATGGGCTATGCTGATGAGTTTACTTCCTAGAGCTGTTTCTATACGAGCAATGGTTTGAGTCGTGAAGTTATGTCTGCCTGTTAGCCATTTGGAGATTTCTGTGTCTCGCTTGTTGAGCAAGCGGGCGAAATCCTTTTGGGTGAGACCCTTGGCTTTCAGAATCTCACTAATGCGCTCGGCAATACCGAAAGACAAATCGAACTCTGCCTTTTGCTCGGCAGGTATCGCAGCGAGGCAATCACGGAATAATTTATTCTGTATCATAACGCTTAAATTTCAAATGCGCTTATAGTTCGTTGTCTAAGATTTCCATCATTTCTGCAGCTGTAATTACCTGCGGTTCTTTTGGAAAATGCTTGAGGTTACCGGTAACCAGGAAGGAATCTTCCTTGCTCAGGCAGACTTCGTAGAAGACTCGGTCGTCCTCATCTGGCATGGTGCCATCATAAGGAAAACGAGAAGAATCAATTCCGTTTTCCTTAAAAAAGTTCAATAACTCATGGATTCTGATTTCACTTAGATGAAATTTTGACCTATTTAGTACATCAAAGTACTCATCCAAGATCTCGTCATTATACAATGGTTTAATTTTACACTGAGCATACTATTAATGACCCTTCTTGTTGCTGAAGAAGGGTTCTTGGTTATAAACGAGGACACGATAATGTTCGTATCAATGACTGCATATACCATTGCGTTCTTTTCTTAATCGTCTGACTTCTCTGATTTCTTCATTGATCTCATCAAGTGACATATCAATGTTATTCTCTCTTGCTGTGTCACACATGTATTGAAACGCAGCTTTTGCTTTTGCAGTCACTTCATCTTCTTCTTCATTCTTTGCTTGAATGGAGAAGGGAATGCTCTTACTGCGAATTACTGCCTTAACAAAGATGTTGATAGCGGTATTCGCACTCATGCCGAATTGCTCGCAGAGTTTATCAAACTGTGCTTTCTGCTGGTTGTCCATACGGACTGTCATTGCTGTCTGTGCCATAAGCTTATAATGTTTAATTGATAATCATTCTGATTGCAAATATACATCATTATGACGTAAATTGGTGCGATAGTATTAATAATTTAATAAAGATTAATAGTTGAATGAATGATATAACTGCTTTTTTCGCTTTCTTGAAGTATTGCCTCGGATATAAGGTTCCTTACCGTTAAAGAAGGAGTCTTTCGAATCCCTCCGTCTCCCTTTAGATAAGATTAGCTGCACTCGGCAATTTGAAAGCAAACTTTCATTGCGCTCATTTGCAAAATCTTTAGCCAAAGGGAGTTTTTTCGAAAACCTACCCGTCCTTCCTTACCCTTAAGGAAGGCTCCACCTCTCACCCCGACCCTCTCACCCTCAGGGAAGAGGGAGGAAACCGCTCCTCCTCGTCGCTCGGAACCGCTACGCTCTAAGGTTGGCGGGGCATCAAAGCCCTCGCCATGTTGTGCGGGATGGACCGTCTGGGAATAGCAGTCTATAGTTTACAGTTAATAGTTTATAGTTTACGGTTAATTTCGTGGTTATTTGCTGATAACTTGCAGATTTCTTGTGATTTTCTTGGTGGTTTCGAAGAAAAAGCGTATTTTTGCGGCAGAGTTAAACGTTTAAAAGGAGAAGATTATGGCATTAGAGATAAGAAGCATTCCTGTTTTGACAGGTGAGACCGCTGAACGATTTGTTCGTGAGGCAGAGGAGAATGAGCGTAATCCACAGAGGAGAAAATTAGTCTTTTCTTTTGAGGATATTGATCGCATTATGGAACGTTCACGTAAATATATGAAAGAACATGGAGGAAAAGGACCTTTTGCAAAATAGTTGTGGAGGCTTTCCATATCCTGTTACAACACAGGGTGAGTTGGAAAGTTTTAGTTGCGGAGATAAGGACTTGGATGATTTCTTTCATCAAGATGCATTCCTTTATGCAGAGCAGCTGTTGGGAAAAACTTATTATTTTTCCACAACAGGAGATGACAAGAAGATTGTTTGTGCTTTTACGTTAGCAAATGATAGTATCAAGGCTGCATTAAGGTGGAATAAAAATAGGCTCAGGAGAGATTGTCTATCCACGGATAATCTCTCCTGAGCCTGAGATGAGTACGGAAATATCTTCTTCGTTGTCAAAACAGTTTGTAGGTGGTGCGGAGCACTTTGAACTCGGTGCGGCGGTTCAGCTGGTTGCATATCTCCTGATGCTCCCTGGTCTGCTTCTGGATGAAATCCTGGGTGAGCACATCGTCTTCCTTCAGCCAAGGATATTTCTCCGTGAGCTTCCTGCGGATTGTCTTCGGGCGTTCCTTGCCATATCCCACAGGGGTAAGGCGCTCTTTTTCGATGCCGTGAGCTATGAGGTAATCTACTACCGACTGGGCTCGGCGCTGAGACAATCGTTTGTTGTACTCGCTGTTGCCTTTGTAATCGCAATGGGCACTCAGTTCGATGGTTACGTGGGAATTCTCTTTCAGTAAGGCTACGAGCTTATCCAGAGCCTGGGTGCTGGCTGGCGTCAGGGTAGCTTTGTCAAAATCATAGAAGATGTTGTCGATGAGTACTGGGGCTGAGATGGAAGCCAGAGGGAACTGGAGTACATACTCCTTGCTCTCCTTTGCCGAATCTATCCGCAACTCCTCCTTGTGGTTGAGGAATCCCTTGCAGGTAGCCATCACAAGATAATCTACCTTAGGATGGATAGGCATTGTGAAGGAACCGTCACTCTTGACCGGTAGTTTCTTGTAGGTGCCATCGTTGCCTACTACCATTACCTGGGCGGCAGGAAGTTCGTAGCCGTCTTTTTCGTAAACCCATCCCTTCATCGTGGTGACAATCTCCGGATTTTCGAAAGAATAGATATGATCGTAGCCGCGGCCATCCTTTCTGTTGGAAGAGAAGAAGCCACGGTTGTGCAGTCCCTCGAAGGTCATTCCGAAATCATCTGCTTCTGAATTGAGGGGATAGCCGGGGTGCTCTATCTTATACTGCCGGGTCTTTTCGTCTGTTCGGGCGATGTAGATGTCGAGACCGCCCATTCCGATATGACCGTTACTGCTGAAATAAAGGTCGCCATTGGGACGGAAGGTAGGGAACATCTCGTCGCCCGGAGTATTGATGGGGGCACCGAGGTTTTCCACCCCTCCCAGACCTGAAGGAGTGAGGCGCACACGCCAGATATCGTAACCGCCCATTCCGCCAGGCATATCGGAAACGAAATAGAGCCATTCGCCGTCAGGACTGATGGCAGGGTGGGCGTAGGTACTCAAGGTATCCTGGGTGATTTCCAGCTTCTGAACCTTTCCCCAGGCAGCATCCGAACGGGAAGAGGTGACGATCTGGGCAAATCGGGGAGAGGCTGGATCGGTGACGCATTGGGTGAGATACATCTCCTTGCCATCGGGAGTGAAGCAGCAGGCTCCCTCATCATAGTCGGTATTCAGACCGGAGGCGATGGCTTCCGGTCTGCTCCATTTTCCCTTGTCGTCTTTTTCTGAATAGAAGATATCGCCAGCCTTGGTTCCAGTGATTCCGCTGAGTTCATCTCCCTGTGCGTCGTTGCGGGTGGAGGTGAAGTAGATCTGTTCGTATTCATCGCCCAGGAGCATCGGTGAATAATCGGCTCTTCGGGAGGTGAAGACATCCATCTTCTTTACCTGATATCTGCTTCCGGCTTTTTTCCAGCCGGGAGCCATCTGGGCAGATTTCAATCCGTTCTGGGCTAGGATATTGTCGGGCATGGAATCCACGAGGATTCTGAATTCCTTTTCTGCCTGCTTGTATTCACCGTTTTTCAGGAGCAGACGGGCGTAAGCCAGACGGTCATCGAGTGAAGCCTGGTTATAGCGGATGGCATTGCGGTAAGCATTCACAGCCTTGGGGGTAGCATTGATCTTGTTGTAGCAGCGTGCCATTTTCAAGGCTAGCTTTCCCCGGTTTTCACGCTCCTTGGGAGGCGTCTTGGTGTAGGCTTGCTTGAATTGGTCGGCAGCATCATAGTATTCGCCTAAAGAAAGGAACTTTTCTCCCTTCTTCAGGTTTTTGTCAATGCCGCAGCTTATCAGAAGGAGGCAGCAAAAGGCTGTTATGATTTGGTAATATCTAATCTGCTTCATATAATTTAGAAATAGAAAGCCCTAATTATGATAATAACGAAAGGGTTACGCAATTATTATAATTAGGGCTTTATTGTCTGTATATTTTTCCGGAAAATTACATCTGCGAGAATGGCTGGCGGTATTGGCAGCCAGATTTCCAGTTGCTGCAACCATAGGCGGTCTTGCCCTTGATGATGACGCCCTTGCCGCAGAGCGGACAAGGTTTGCCTACCATCGGGTCGGCTGGAGCCTGAGGAGCTGCATTCTGTTCTGTTGCTGCATCCTTTTTCTTGGCTGGCGCCTTTTTTGCCGCCGTTTTCTTCTTTTCCGGTTTTTTCTTGAGATCTTCCTCCGTCATGATGGTCACTCTTCGGCTGCTGTTATCCGATAGAACATCGATGACAATCTGGTTGATCTGCTCTTTCAGGCCATTGATGAATTCGGCTGGATCGTAGGTCTTGTGCTCGATGTCTCGGAGCTTTTTCTCCCAGATACCGGTCAGCTCACAGCTCTTCAGGAGTTCCTCGTGGATGGTGTCGATGAGCTCGATACCTGTTGGTGTTGCCATCAGGTTCTTGCGCTGGCGGCGGATGTAGTGGCGCTTGAAGAGGGTTTCGATGATGCCGGCACGGGATGATGGACGACCGATGCCGTTCTCCTTCAAGGCTGCACGAAGTTCCTCGTCTTCCACGAATTTGCCCGCAGTCTCCATCGCACGGAGCAGGGTTGCCTCGGTGTAATACTTAGGTGGCGTGGTCCATTTTTCTGTCAGGGTAGGCTGATGGTCTCCCGATTCGCCTTTCACGAAAGAAGGGAGGGTTCTTTCTTCTACCACTTCCTTCTTGGCACCGTTTCCATCGCCTGCATTTCCGCCATCGTTTCCGTTGGCATTATCTGCATCGTCGTCATCTGCATTCTTCGCATCCTTGGCATAGACTACTCGCCAGCCCGGTTCCAGAATCTCCTTACCGCTCACCTTGAACTCTATCTTTTCCGGCTTTGGTCCGTCCTCGTTGATAACCTCGCCCAATACGGTGGTGGTAGAGAACTTACAATCCGGATAGAACACGCTGATGAATCGCTTGGCGATGAGATCATAGACATTCGCCTCCATATCGGTGAGTCCGGTTGGCGGAACACCGGTTGGGATGATGGCGTGGT